>ERZ779851.238-NODE-238-length-57092-cov-8.395778_pt1 | contig 57092 bp, 68 predicted proteins | sample MGYA00511094_ERZ779851 | MGnify/ENA primary metagenome ERZ779851 (study PRJEB29588, sample SAMEA2155512) | human gut metagenome | biome: human gut; feature: human-associated habitat; material: faeces | place: Denmark | collected 2008/2010 ...
GGCCGATGGGCGGCTGACAGGCACAGGCGGGGAAAAGCCGCTGGTGATGGTGCGGAGCATGGCGCACATGGCAGAGACGGGTAAGACGCGCAAGCAGAAATACCCCGATTTTGCCATTATAGGGAGGTAAGCTATGGCGAAGCAGACAAGGGCTGAATTTATCGCCCGCGCCGTGGCGGACAGAAGGAAGGACAAGCTACGCGGGCAGAAAGAAGCGTACTGGGTGCGGTCGGCACACATAGACGCAGAAAGGCGTAAGAAAAGATGAACGTATGGTATATCGCATTATGGGTGTACATGCTGGCTGGCGAGGCTATACTGCTGGCGATTGCCTTTGACATCTGCCGCAAGCAAGTTAAAAAAGCCCCGCAATCGGGGGAAAACAACCGCCGCAGGGCGTGAGAATCAAGTTACAGGCAAATTAAATGGAAACGATGAGTAAGACGAGTAAGGAGACATTTAAGAGCCGTGTATACACGGACAGACCACCATATGATAAACGGTTGTTGCGAAAAAAGCCTAGTACGGCTAAATTCCGCTTTATCGACTTGTTTGCTGGAATTGGCGGCTTTCATCAAGCGATGAGGTATCTGGGCGGCGAATGCCTTATAGCAGCTGAAATAAACCAGGAGTGCGTGAAAACATATAACCTAAATTTCAAGACTATTGAAAAAGAAATCCGCGGGGATGTCAAAAAAATAGATCCTACTTCTATCGCGCCATTTGACGTACTTTGCGCAGGTTTTCCGTGTCAGCCCTTTAGCAAGGCGGGGGCGCAACAGGGATTCAACGACACAACGCGAGGCAATCTCTTTTATGTAATAATGGACATCTTGGATGCGCATCCAGAAGTTAAGTTTGTTATACTTGAAAATGTTCGAAATCTCGCAGACAAGGCAGAGAATTGGGGAATTATTACCACTGAATTAATGAAGCGGAACTTTTATATTACAGAAGACCCTGTGATTCTTTCTCCATCTGATTTTGGTATCCCCCAAATACGCGAGCGAGTATACATTCTTGGTATCCGGAAAGATATCAGAAACGAGAGAATACTCACGAACGGTTATATTCATAAAGAAGATCTGGCCTTAGATAAATACTATAAGAAATGCAAAATGGGCGATGCATGGTCGATCCTTGAAGAAGAAGTAGACGATTCATACATTATTTCTCCAGAGCATGAGTTGATGATTTCTGCTTGGGATGAATTCAGGATTGGGACAGGGATACAAATCTTGGGCTTTCCTATTTGGCTGGACAGCTTTGGGCTTGGGCAGGATGATGATAAAACCACCTTTGATGCTCAAGGCTATGACGAAATGCCCTCTTGGAAGCAGAAGTTTCTTAGACAGAACCGACAGTTCTACCACGACCACAGATCGTTTATTGACGAATGGGTCAAGAAATATGATATGACAAATAAGATTAAGCTTTACAAAAAGTTTGAATGGAATTGCGGGGCAGATGTTTCTGATATGCATGATTGCTTGATCCAAATTCGTCAGTCTGGTATTCGAGCGAAACGACCGACATTTTACCCTTCACTTGTTGCGATTGCCAACACTCCTATTATTTGGGATGCGGCAAAACAACACTATAGAAAGTTGACGCCAAGAGAAGCCGCAAATCTTCAGAGTTTCAGAAGCGATTATAAATTCCGGGGTACTGATGCGACGCAATATAGGCAACTTGGCAACTCTGTCAATGTAAGGATACTAAAGATTCTGGGCAAAAGCTTATTTGACTTAGCAAAAGACGGTTGGGATGGTGACGATAATGGCTAAAAAAGATAAATATCCGGTGGCGATTGCTTTTAGCATCTGCCGCAAGGAGGCGGCGAAGGACAAAAAGAAAGCCCACCGAGGGAGTTAGCGACGGTGAGCCAGATAAAGCCGCAGTCTTAAAGACCGCATTGGTATTATATCACATCAATGCCGTTTACACAAGCCGCGGCGGACAAAAAAGCTTTTAAGCGACCGCACGTTAGCAAAATTTAATCCACAGAGATTATGGTCTGGTCGCTTGAAGATAAAAACAGCGCCGGGGCGGAGCTGCGATACCGCCCCAGACAGAAGGAGAAGCAAGGCTATGAAGTATCTTAAAGTCTATACAGACTTTGCCGAGGCCATGGAGGCGCTTTCGGATGCCGAGCGGGGCCGTCTTTTCATGTCGATGCTGCAATACGCATCGACAGGCGAAGCGGGGACGCTATCGGGAGCCGAGCGATTTGTGTGGCCAATAGCAAAGCAAAATATAGACCGGGCGCAAGCCGAACTTGAAAAAAGAGCCGAAAACGGGCGCAAAGGCGGCAGACCGAAAAAAGCAAACGAAAGCGGGGAAAAGCAACCGAAAGCAAAAGAAAGCAAAAAAAAGCAAACGAAAGATAACAAAGACAAAGACAAAGACAAAGACAAAGAGAATAATATTATCCCCCTATCCCCTAACGGGGATATCCCCCCTAAGGGGGAGCGTCCCCCAGTAAAACGCTTTATCAAGCCTACAGCGGAAGAGGTGCGTGCATACTGCGCAGAACGCGGCAATCGCGTAGACGCACAAGCGTTTGTGGACTTTTATGCCGCTAAAGGTTGGAAAGTGGGGAATGCACCCATGAAGGACTGGAAAGCAGCGGTGCGGACATGGGAAAAGCGGGATGCCGAGCGCAAGCAATCCGCCACGTCGCGCCCTAACCGCCAGCGGGATTTGTATAGCAGCCGTACATACAGTGCGGCAGAGCTTGACAGCGTAGGGACGGATTTGCTGGGAGGCGAATAAGATGCACACATACGAGCTAATCAAGATAAACTGCGGCATTGTCCACGTGCTATACACCGCTACCAGCCGTCAAGACCTATACAGGGCATACCGCGCAGCAAGCCAGCGCGGGGCGCTTGTCCGAATGCGGATAGACGGCAAGATAATGCCGATATATCAGGCGGATGCACATGCACCCGCCGAGGCACGGGGAGGGAGAAAGTGAAGCGCACATACACCCCGCCAACCGTACCCTTGGAGGACACGGAGCAGCGGATAATCTTTCAATGGGCGGCAATGGAGAGCGGCGCCCGCCCTGAGCTGGGGCTGCTGTACGCCATACCCAACGGCGGCAAGCAGTTGGTGTAAAAGCAATCCCGTTATTGCCTGGATGCCAATGCCTGAGTTGCCGAAGGAGGAAGAACAACAAACAAATGAATCGCCCACGTTTCAACTCTAAAATGCGAGAAAAGGTTTATGCAAAATGTTACGGCCATTGTGCATACTGTGGAGCAGAAATACCAATATCCAAGATGCAGATAGACCACCTGATACCCTTTGAATTTGCCGAAGCTTACGCCACCCAAGGTATAGACCTCAACGCCATTGAGAACCTGATGCCCTCCTGCCGGAGCTGCAATAACTACAAGAGCAGTTTAACGCTGGAAAAATTCAGACAGGCGATAGAACGATGGCCAGAGGTATTGCAGCGCGATAACGTAACGTATCGCAATGCCGTTCGTTTTGGCATGATAGAACCCAAGCCGCATAAAGTCACGTTTTATTTTGAATTATTGGAGGAAAAAACTAATGAAATGGATAAGCGTTAGAGAACGGTTGCCGGAGAATGACACGCGCGTATTGGCGTATTGCAAAGACCGCTGCATCCACGATATGAAGTGGAGATGGGCGGATAATGCGTGGTACGACAAAGGGAGTGCGGCGGTATACTTAGCGGACTTTGTTACCCACTGGTTGCCACTGCCAGAGCCGCCGAAGGAGGAAAAGTAATGAGTAAATATATACGCGCTGTTGTCGCAGCCAAGGCGATAGCCGAAAAGTACGGCATACCGTTTGGCGATTTGGTAGACACATTCAGCGATATCCCCGCCGCCGATGTTGCGCCGGTGCGGCGTGGACGGTGGCTCGAAGAGGATGGCATACAGATTTGCTCAGAATGCGGCAAAGAACACGAATGGGAAGATTACAGAGCGCCGTACTGCGATACCTGCGGAGCAAAAATGAACAAGGAGGACGTATGAAAATAAACATATCAAATAGTACCAAAGCTGTGTTCAGCTCACTAAGCATAGGCGAAATTTTTATGCTTAATGAAACCGATGTATGCGTGAAAATAGATTATGCAATTGAGACGGACTGCACCCGTAAATATAATGCCTGGAATTTCAGAGCAAACGAGCAAGAAATGATATGCGCTAAGACCATAGTCACCATCCCGAGAACAGTAAACATGGAGGTAATAGTATGACGCAGTACGCAGACGCAGACGAGCTGCTTGCAATGTATACATTTGACGATGACGGCGAACTGAGCGACCTCAACGAGCGCGGCCACGTGCCGCTGCCCGTGATACGCGAAAATATCAAGGATTGCATAGTGCCGAAGGATTGCATAGTGCCGAAGGATTGCATAGTGCCGGACGTGGAAAAGAAGCTACGCGAGTACGATGTACTTGCGGGAGTGCTATATATGATGGGTAAGGCTACAAACGTTGTAACCGAGCCAGAACTAAAAAAACTTGTTACGGGGCTAACGGGGAAAGGTGAAGAATTCTACAAGGCGGTTGACGACTTTGTCACAAATGAATGCGAAAAGATGTGCTTGGAGATGGAGGCAGAAAAATGAAACGAGCAATAGCGATGGCAATGTTAGCCCTGCTGATTATAACCTTGTGCGGATGCGAAAGCAGAACAACCGCAGAAACTAATAGCAGCAAACGAATGCAGATACTCGAGGACGGCTTGACATATGTAATATATGTTGACACACTAACGGGCGTGCAGTATTTGCGCGTATATAGCGGCGGCGTATGCGTGATGGTGGATGCAGACGGCAAGCCGCTGACATGAGCAGGGGGAGACGCATGAAAAAAATACAAAAACTGGATGACATTACCGCGGCGGACTGGGAGGACATCAAGCGGCGGCGCGAGCAAGGCGCGAATCTTGACCAAGTGGGCGAGCTGTACGGCATAACGGGCGCCACACTGGCAAAGTATGCAAGGCTTGCGGGCGTGGATATACCAAGGCGCACAGATTATAATCCGCTGCCGTCCATAGAGGATATACAGCGTTTGCGCACGGAGGGCATGAAATGGGCCGACATAGCCGCAAAGTATCATGTATCGCGCGACCGGCTACACAGCTACGCGCAAGAGCATGGCATAGATACGCGCTTGGTGCGCAAACCCACCCTGGCACCAGTGGACTGGGATGACGTGAGCAAGCAGCGCGAGGCGGGCAAGACGTGGGATGATATCGCGGAGCCGTATGGCATAAGTGGCCCGACGCTGCAAAAGCGTGCGGGCAGGCGCGGCATTGACATCGGCCCCAGCAGATACGACAGATTAAACGCAATGCTTGACCCTGACTGGCCAGGCTGGGACGATGTGAAGCAGATGCGCAAGCAGGGGAGGAAATGGACGGATATTGCCGAGCATATCGGCGTGACTACCGTAACCTTGCGCAGGATGATGGCGCATTTGGCACTTCGCGCGCCGACAGGCGATGCGCATAAGTATTATGACGGCGCAAGCCCCTGCGAGAAAACCCTATACTCCCAGTCGCTGTGCTGGTCTTGCGCCAATGCCGTGCCGGACAAGTCCGGTAAGCGTGGGTGCGCATGGAGCAGGAGCTTTAAGCCCGTCAAGGGTTGGGACGCAGACGAGACGCGGCTATACAGCGACAAGCCGACGCAATCGTACCATGTGCGGAGCTGCCCAGAATTTGTGCGGGGATAGGAGGTAGAAATGAAAACACTTAGATACGAAACACGGGATGCAGACGGAAATGACATTATAAAGGATGTCGCAGTGAAGGAATTTGCGAGTGCCGAGGCGGAGTTTAGATGCCACGTCTGCGGACGGGAATGCAGCCAGGGCGTTAGAACGACGGATATTATCTCGGGCTCATTTACGGACTACGCGCTCATCGGGGATTATGTATGCAATGACTGCGCAGACCTTTTTAGCCTGTACTTTTACAGTTACATCAAAGACGCTGACGGGATAAGGCTGCTAAATGTACGGAGCATTCGGGACGAGATCACGCAGGAGCAAAAGCCGCCGTTTATGTTTGTGATAACTACATCGCAAAAAAAGCATCTATTTTATCGAGCGAGAATGAATCATGCGCCGACACCGTTCGCGGTGCAGCTTGAGACCGAGACGATATACACCACAACGAGCAGGATGCGGACACTGTTTGATTTTGTTGAGTCGCTTATGACACTCGGACAATCAAAAAAAGCGTTGGCGGATGGGGAGATGCGCTATGAGGTGATGCAAAAGGTCGGCGCGGGTGCATTTAGCTATCTTCGGCGCGAGCTGAGAGCATCACGGGAGATACAAATACCAATCTACTGCGGACAAAAAAGAGATATAACAGACGAGGAGGCAATATGTTGTATAAATTCAATACTGACAGCGTAAAACACGCAAGTGCGGCGCTACTGCTCTACGCAATGTACCGCAGCCGCAACAAAAACAGCCCGCTGAATGGGTTGGAGACATGGGACAGGTTTAACAGCTACATCCGCGGAGCTTGCCTAAAAAGCAGCACAACGGCAGAGTTTATGCAAAAATTCTGCCGCGCGGCGAAGATAGACAGCGTTAAGCCACGCTATTTGTCAACCGACGATCCTGTGCTAATGCCTGGAACTGGCGAGCTGATAATGAGCGATGCTATAAAGGACTACAGAATACCGATTATCGAGGATAACAGTCTGCTGCGCATAATGTCGGATGAATCAATTTATCTGTGTATGCTTGTACGCGACCGCATTCAACGCGAAAAGATGGAGTATAAAGAGGAGGAGGCCGAATATGAATACTAATATAAAATACAGACTGCTTTCGCCTGTTTCGCACATTGGCGAGACCGCCAGCACCGGTAGCTATTTTCAAACCGTTCTCACGACGCAAGGGAGATTGCCTGTGATAACCGGCAACAGTATGCGCGGTCAGATCAGGGATAGCGCAGCGCTTCACCTCCTAAACACGCTCGACATAAAAGTGGACAAAGAAATATTCAACGTACTTTTTTCGGGCGGCAACCTCTCCGGCACGATGCGGGACGATGTAGAGCGGGCGAAACAAATTCGTAACTACTATCCGGCGGTATCACTCCTTGGCGGCGGTATGGGGACGATGATCATGGCGGGTAAGCTGCTGGTATCGTTTGGATACCCTGTATGCGCGGAGAGCGAGCAGTTTACGGGCATAGACAGCGCCCAATCTTGGCATGAGATGATTGAAGAGATTGAGTTTACACGCACCGATGACACCAAGAACGATGTAAAAGCCGGCCGAATAGTTAATATAAACGATGACTCAGGGGCGGGGACAGCATCAACGCAGATGCGCTACTCCGTACAGTATATTGCAGCGGGAACGGAGATTGTACAAAACCTTATTACACTTGATGGCACAACGCCTCTTGAAATCGGCGCACTGTATGCAGCTATATGCGAGTGGTTTAAGGTGCCGAGGCTTGGCGGCATGGCGGCAAAAGGGTTTGGCTTGTTCGATGCTGTTGTCGGTGACCGCGATATAGTCCTTAGCGGCGGCAGGATAACGCTGAAACCGCAAATTGCAGATCTCATCGATGCATATGAGGCTTTTGTCCGCGAGGAGGGCGGCGAGCATTTATCGCTCCTTGCCGCACCGAAAGGAGGGAAGAAGGGTGGCAAAAAAGCCAACAACGCCGATTAAAGTCACGGTGCACCTGCTTGACGGCAGAGTAAATACGGCAGACGGGATCATTATGTTGGACGCGATATTGTATCATGCGTGGTTTAGCAGACACAAGCCGGAGGTCTTAGAGGGCTGCGGCAGCACGCAATATGACGGATATACGGGGCTGCCGTTGCGGCAGCTCCCCGATAATAGATGGGCGGCAAGCAGAGGCATATTTAAGACCGAGGGCAAAAACATCGAATACATAAATAGGAGACCTAACTTTTTCGATGCGGACAAGATCGGACATCTTGACATGGAGACGGGTATAATATCGGACAGCGTAGGCGTATACCGGGCGTACCGCATACCGCGAGTTGTCAGCACTGTCAGCGATATAGAGTTTTATGCCATGGGCGACAAGGCTAAGGTGCAAGACCTATTGACGGCGATCCCGGCCGTAGGCAAAAAGCCCGCGGTGGGATATGGTTTTGTAGCCGAATGGAATGTGGAGGACTGCGACGAGGATTACAGTCTGTGGCACCCTGAGTACGGACTTATGCGCCCGGTGGTGGTCGGCAGTGACGAGGCAAAGGGGCTTGAGCTTAGTACATATCCCGTTATGCAATACGGAATAAAGCCACCTTACTGGAAACCCTGCAATATGCGTTTGTGCCATGTGCCGATTGCTACGGCGGAGAATGCGACAACATGACTATTGACGATTTTGTTAAGATAGGCGCGCTCAGGTCAGGCATGCGACAATACGCCGAAAAGCGAGATAGAGCAATAAGGCTTTGCGAAGAGCAATTCCGCACGCACAAAAGGCCGTATGTTGCAATAAGCGGCGGCAAAGACAGCGTTGCTATGGCGTACATTGTGGATGCTGCGGCGAGACGCGTCGGGGCGGATTATAGATTGTGGCTGCATTGCTCGGATGCATCGTTCCCAGGCACGGTAGAGACATGCCGCAAGGTGGCCGCGGCGGTTGGCAGAGAGCTTGATGTATTTGAAAGTAAGGATTCTGCGTTTGACGCGATAGCACGCCCGCAAAAGGCTGCATTTGGGAAAAGCGGCGTATTCTTCAGCTCGGTGCGCGAGTACGCAAAGGACAAAGATTTATGCTTTGTGGGCGTTCGAGCTGCGGAGAGCCGGAGGCGGATGCGTGCCGCTAAAGCACACGGGCAAGTGTTTGACAGCGCATCAATGGGCGATGTGACGGTTTGCCATCCGCTCCTATGGTTTACCCTGTATGATGTCGCGGCGGCGCTGCACGAGTACGATGCACCAATACACCCGATATACAAAAAAATAACAATAGAGCGCGGGGAAAACCGGTGCGGTGAAGAATCGTTTATCCGGCTCGGGTATATAACGTCACGCGACCTGCTCAACAAAGGCACAGCGGTGTTTTTGCGGATAAACTACCCGGACGAGTTTAACAGGCTTGCAGCCGCGTATCCGGAGATACGGCTATGGGTGTAGTCGAGGCGGCGGGAGGGGGCATCAAAATCCCTGCGCCGTGGCGGCCCGTACCGCGGGCCCCTCAACGGGACAAAAAAATTTCGATTTTTGTGAAAAATTAGGTGAGGCATTAGGATGGATATAAGCGCTAACGAAAAGAGACAAAACGACCGCGCGGCAGTGAGGCGGCTGCTGATGTACTGGGGCAACGCGGAACGCACGCGCACGGACAAGGAGCGGCAGCTTGTGACGGTGGATGAAGAGATAGAAAGCCAGTATGACCTTCATCCGCAAAGGCTGACGGGCTTGCCGCACGGGAGCGGGATATCTGATGCCACATACAATGCGGCACTAAAGGCAACGCGCGAGATAAAGAGGCTTGAACGAAAAAAGCAGCGCCTTGAGGCCGAGCTGCAAGAGCTGAATTATCACGCGAGCATGATAGAGTTTGAGGTAATGTGTCTGCCGCCGCTGGAATGCGAGGTGATAAAGCTTAGGTATGTGGAGTATGGTGTAGCTAAAAGCGGGTACTGGGAGAAAGTGGCACAGCGGATGCACGTGTCGCAGGATTGGGCAAAGGCGCTGGAGCGGCACGGTGTGGAACGGCTTATAAATCGCATCGCCCCATAAAGTCAACACGATACAACACGATTTATGTGCTATACTGATATCATTAAAAAGAGGGCTTCCGCGAGGGAGCCTTTTTGCGTGGAGCGAATATGGAACCTATAAAGTGGACACACACACCCGCCACCTGCAAGGAGTGCAAGCACTATGACAAGGATAAAAGGCGGTGCGGGGTGAAGGAATGCCCGTATCCGGCACGGTGCGGGCGGCGGTAATATGGCGCAGAAACCGGCGCACTTCTGTGCATGGCCTAACTGCAACAATGTCACGACCGACAAATATTGCGCCGACCACCGCGAGGCGGGCGAAGCAGCGGAGCGGGAGAAAAAGCTTGAGCAGCTGCGCAGGCGTGACGGCAGGCGCGGCACGTCAAGGGAGCGCGGGTACGATGCACGATGGGACAGATATTCAAAGTGGTTTTTATCCCGACCGGAGAACCAGCTTTGCGCCCTGCGGCTGGATAATGGTTGTGCGATTGTGGCGCAATGCGTTGACCACATCGACCCGCCGAATGGCGCTAACGACCCGAAATTCTGGGACAAAGCCAACCACCAGCCTGCGTGTATACATTGCAACAGCGTAAAGGGACATAAAAAGTTGAAGGGAGTATATGGGGTAAATGGATAGCCAGATTGTGATGAGAAAGGTCGCGGAGCTGAAACCGTACAAGAACAACCCGCGCAAGAACGACAAGGCGGTTGACGCTGTAGCGGCAAGCATTAAGGCTTTTGGATTTAAGCAGCCCATAGTGATTGACATTAACGACGAGGTAATCGCGGGAGATACACGGCTAAAGGCGGCCAAGAAAAATGGGTTAGACGAAGTGCCGTGCGTAGTGGCAAGCGACCTAACGCCGGAACAGGTCAAGGCGTACCGCCTTGCCGACAACAAGGTGGGCGAGCTTGCCGAATGGGATTGGAATTTGTTGCCCGCAGAAATGGACGGCCTGGCGGGGTTTGACATGACGGAGTTCGGCTTCGACGAGATAGAGGCGGTGGACGTGGATTCATTGCTTGATTGCGGGGACGGCGACAATGGTGAAAAAGAGCCCGTTAAATGTCCTAAGTGCGGATTTGTGTTTGAGGTATAGCATGAAGATATGTGCATACGTACAAGAACAATACGCAAAGACGGCATATAAGAAAGAGTGCTTAGATACGCGCCAGTTTGCCGGGCTAAAAGTGATAATAGACAGCTTGGAACGCACAGGGCATAGCGTAGAGTATGCCGGAATAGCCACGGTGCATGAATATGATATAGTGCTGGTTAGCCTTACAAGCGATTGCGACTGGTGGACATTTGTCCAGGAGCGTGTGAGATGGCGCAAAGGCAATTACAGGGTTATTGTCGGCGGGGCGGGCGTATTGCATGTTACGCCGTTCCTGCGCTGGTTCGACTTTGCCGTAATTGGACGCGGCGAACACATTATGACCCCGCTTATCGATGGCATAGAACGCGACGGCGGATACGACCATGAAAGCGTAATAGATGTTAGAACCTTTTCGCCCGACAAAATATATAGAGTGGCGCAAACGGATTGTATGTACCCACACCGGATACGGTTGACCGACAAGAAGGAATACATAGAACGGGCAATAGGGTGCAACCACAAATGCTTTTTTTGCGGCTATACATGGCAGCGAAAATTCATATCGTCCCTGGGCGACGTATACAAAATGCCCGGCGGCTTGTTTGACGGCATGGAAGATAAGGAACGCGCCATGCTTGACATGATAAATGGGAAAGAGGAAATAGACTGGGCACATTTGCGTACAACGGCCATAGACGGATTCAGCGAGCGGTTGCGCAAAATGGTGAACAAACCCATAACGCGTGAGAACCTGCGGCAATTTCTGAGCGCCATGCTTAATTACAGCGGCAAGCCACATCAAATCAAGTTTTTCAACATTTGCGGCTATCCGTCTGAAACAGAGGATGATTGGCGCGAATTTGCCGAGGATATAAGACTTGCGGATGATATAGCGGAGAAACGCGAAAAACAATGGTCTATTGTCCTGCATAACACGCCGTTCAGGGCAATGCCCGCCACGCCTATGGCGTGTGCGCCAATGGCAAAGCGTAACTTTAGAGGTGAAATATCCCGGACGATTGGGAATGGACTAAAAGGCAATCTGATATATCAAGGCAAATCCTTATGGTCAGTCGAAAGCAGCGGAACAGAGGGCTTGCCGACCGTCATGCTATCCGCATTAGCGCACAGGGGAAGCGAGAACGATAGCGAAAACATAGAACGCCTGTGCCGTGCGCCGAAGTTTTGGCGGGCAAGCAACGCGGAGAAAGAGGCCGTGTTAACTAAGCTGTTTGACATGGATAAACTTTTCGGCGGCTTTACCCCTGCGGACTTGCCGAGCCGATATCTGCGCACATATGCGAAAGTAGAAAGGCTATGGACACGCAAATATGAATAAAGCAATAAACGAACACAACGAAAAGATAGCAGAAGCCCGCGCGCGGATTGACAAGAGCACGGGCTGTGCACGCAGGGACGCACAGAAGTATCTGAAAAGACTGCTGCGCGAGCGCAAGGAATACTATAGGCACAAATAACGCGGAAAGGAGAACAGTATGCCGACCGGGAGAAAACCAACCCCGCTGAAACTGGTGGACAACGCCAAGGCGAGGCACACAAAAGAAACGCTTGACGGGCGACAGAATGGCGAACCGGAAGGCTGTACCGATAAATTAACGCCGCCCAAAACCATATCAAGCGAGGCGAAAAAAGAGTGGAAACGCATAGTTAAGCTGTATCGCCAGCTTGACGCGAAGATAATCAATGACTTGGACATATCGACCCTTATGGCGTACTGCGAAAGCGTAGCAATATACCGCAGGGCGCAAGAGGAATACCAGAACCGCCCGCTGGTCTATATGAATGCGGACGGCAGACCCGCAGAAAACCCGTATATTACTATAATGCGGCGGGAGGGGCAGAACATAGCGAAATACGCGGAGCAGTTGTGCCTGTCCCCGGTAGGCCGCGCAAGAATGGGAGTTGCGGCCGCCAAGAAGGAAGCAGAAAGCGACCCAATGGCGGCCTATCTGAACAAATACGGTGGTTGACACAAAAAAAGCGCTTGCGGTCATAGAATTTGTGCAGGCGTTAAAGCATACGGGTGATTTTTACGGGAAACCTTTTGTGCTGCTGCCGTGGGAAATTGACGTTATAAATGCCGTATACGGCACAGTGAATGAGGACGGGAAGCGCCAATATCGAACGGGTTATCTGGAGATAGCCAAGAAGAACGGCAAAACCGAGCTTATAGCCGCACTCAGCCTTTACCATCTTGTGATGGATGCGGCGGGAGGCGAAATATATTGCGGCGCAGCCGACCGCAATCAAGCGTCCATAGCCTTTAACGCGGCGAAGAGTATGGTGGAGCAGAGTAAGGTGCTATCCAAGATTATAAAAATCAAGGACAGTACGAAAGAAATGCTAAACCTCCGCACGCACACGCGGTTCAAGGTGCTTTCGGCGGAGGCGGCTACTAAGCACGGCCTTAATCCGTCCGTGGTAATAATTGATGAGCTGCACGCGCACCCCAAGCGCGACTTGTGGGATGTGCTGACCTTCGGCACGGGCGCGGCGCGAGACGAACAGCTTATATGGTGCATCACTACGGCGGGCGACGACCCTGACCGCAAGAGCGTGGGCTGGGAGCAGCACGACATAGCCACAAAAATTATAAGCGGCGAACTTATAGACCCGACCTTTTACGCAAAAATATATACCGTTCCGGAGACGGCGGATATATATGATGAAGCTAATTGGTATTTGGCTAATCCGTCACTCGGCGTGTCGATAAAGATAGAGAATGTGCGCAGCGAGGCATTAAAGGCGCGGAACAGCCCTGCGGCGGAGAAGCTTTTCCGCTGGCTACGGATGAATCAATGGATATCGTTGAAACGCACAGGGTGGATGCCAATCACGCTGTGGGACGATACCGAGGGCGACTGGCACAAATCCGATATGCTGGGGCGCGAGTGCTATGTAGGTATCGACCTATCAAGCACAACCGACCTAACGGGCGTGGCGGTGCTTTTCCCACCGTTACCGGAGCAGACGGAATGGCGGTTTTTTGTGGACGCGTGGATACCGGAGGACAATATGCGCGAGCGCGAACAGCGTGACCATGTGCCATTTGGCAGATGGGTTAAAGCGGAGCATATGCACGCAACGCCGGGTAACTGTGTTGACTATGCCTATATAGCCAATTATCTTGACAAGCTGATGCTGGACTACAATGTAAAGTATATTGCCGCCGACCAATGGCGAATTGATTCCCTGCGCCCACTGATGCAGCAGGAAGTAGCACAACAGAAGGTTATAACTATACCACAGACAATGGCGGGAATGTCGCCCGCCATGAAGGAGCTGGAGCGCCTGATGCTGGACGGCGAGATAACGCACGAGCATAACCCCTGCGGGCGGTGGACATTTGGCAACGTGGTGGTAGCGCAGGACGGCAATGAGAACATAAAGCCAATGAAAAACAAGAGCATCGAGCGAATTGACCCCATGTGCGCACTTATAGACGCAATGGCGGCGGCGGTCAAGCTGGAACCCAAACGAAGCGTATACGAACAGCGCGGATTGCGCGTGATATGAGGTGGGAATGAAAAAAATCAAGTTATTCGGCAAAATAATTGAGATACGCGCGGCAAATGTGGAAAAACTGCCGCCCGTATCAGACGATACGGCATGGCAGAATTACCTTATGGGCAACGGGTGCGCCATAAGCGCGGATACGGCCTTGCAGGTCGCGGCGGTCTTTAGGTGCGTTGACTTAATAAGCAAGACGATGGCGGCATTGCCGCTGCATATGTACCGCGATTATAACGGCGGAAAGCAAAAGGCTAAAGACCACCCACTGTATAAGCTAACAAACATACTGCCCAACCCGACCACGACGGCGTATGAAATGATGCAGATGCTTGTGGCAAACATCTTGCTGACACGCGGCGGGTATCTGCGCATAGTACGTAACCGCAACGGCGTAATAACGGCGCTTAAAAATCTGCCCACGGCAAACTGTTCGCAAGTCTATACCAACAGCCGCAACGGGGAGCAGTACATATACGCCACAGCGGACGGCATAACTGAAACGCTGCGGGATGGCGATTTTGTGTTTATACCGGGATTTAGATTTGCGAGCCGAACGCCGGAAGACCCGATGGACATAGCGGCGAGCGTGCTGGGGCTTAACGACAGCATGACGAAGTACGCACAACGCGGATTTAGCGGCACGTCGCCGGGCGGATATATAACATATCCCGGCGAATTGTCTGACAGCGCATATGAACGCTTTAAAGAGGACTTTAAGGCCAACTACGCAGGCGTGGAGAACGCGGGTAAATGGATGTTTTTAGAGAATGGCTCCACGGCGCAGCCGTGGGACAGGGATATGCAGAAAACGCAGCTGCTTGACAGCCGCAAGTGGGCGGTAACGGAAATATGCAGGATATTCGGTGTACCGCCGCATATGTGCATGGACTTGGAAAAGGCCACATTTAGCAATATCGAGCAGCAAAGCGCGGAATTTGTGCGCGACTGCATAAATCCGCTATCCGTGCGGATAGAACAAGCGCTTTACCGCGACCTGCTGACAACGGCAGAGCAACGCGAATACTACTACAAATTTAACACAAACGGCCTTCTGCGCGGCGACACCGCGTCGCGGACGAGCTACTATAATTCGATGCGGCAAAATGGCATCATGAGCGCGGACGATATACGCGAGCTTGAGGACATGAACCCGCTGCCTGACGGGCTGGGTAAGATATACTTTATCAACGGCAACATGCTGCCGTTGGAAAATGCGAAGCTTAACGCGCCAAAGAGCGCACAAGCGAAAGGAGATATAAAAGGTGCATAAATTTTGGGAGTTTAAGGCTCTCGGCAGTGCCGGAGAGCTTTTTTTGTACGGCGAAATAAGCGACACATCATGGTTTGGCGACGAAGTGACCCCCGCACAATTTCAGAAAGACCTTGCGGCGCTCGGCGACATATCCGCGCTTGACATCTACGTAAATAGCCCAGGCGGCGACATTTTTGCCGGATTTAGCGTATATAACATCCTGCGGCGGCATCGGGCAAAAAAGACTGTCCATGTGGACGGTCTTGCGGCTTCTGCCGCGTCCGTCATAGCAATGGCGGGCGACATCATAAAAATGCCGGAAAATGCTACGATGATGATACACAACGCGTGGACATATACCAGCGGGGGCGCGGAGGAATTGCGGCGAACCGCCGACGAGCTTGAGCGCCTTAACGGGCAGATTGCGGACATATACGCTGCCCGCACGGGCAAGGACAAAGACGAAATAGCGGCAATGATGAGCGCGGAAACGTGGATGAGCGGCGCGGAAGCCAAAGAGGCGGGCTTCGCGGATGAACTGATTGAGAATAAAAAAATAGCGGCGTGCGCAAACGCGGACAAGTATTTTGCCCGCTATAAGCATGCGCCCGATATAAATGAGCCTGATAATGGGGGAGAAATCCAGCCCACAACAGATACAACAAACGCAGCGCTGGCGGAACAGCGCAAAAGATTTAAGGCCATGAGATTAAAAATGTTGGAGGTATGAAATGGCGAAAGAAATTTATGAGATGATGCAGGAAAGGGCGAAGATAACCGCCCAGCTGCGCGAAGTAATGAACCGCAATGACGCGGCGGAAATGAACGCGGACGACAAGGCGACGTATGACAGGCTTGAAAAAGAATTTGACAAGCTTAACGCAAGCATAACCCGCGAACAGAAGCAGCTTGAGCGCGAGCGGGCTGCCGGAGAAATCATCGAAAAGCAGCAGGACAACGCAAAGAACAAGACGGTTGAAATGTTTGGCCGCGCCTTGCGGGGCGATCAGGGCGACATAACCGCGTATCGCAACACCACGCAGACCCTTGGCACGAATGCCAACGCGGGCTATCTGACTGCCCCCGTTGAGTTTGTGAACAGGCTGATAGCCGGACTTAAAAACGATATGTTTATGCGCCAAATCTGTGATGTCGTCGGCCCGATCGGCAATGCGCAGAGCCTTGGCTATCCGACGCTTACTGCCGATGCGTCCGATATCGAGTGGACAACCGAGATTGCGGCAGCGCCCGAAGAAGCAACTATTTCGTTTGGCCGCAGGGAGTTCAAACCCCAGCGCCTTGCGAAGCTGATAAAGATATCCCGAACCCTTATGCGGCACGCGCCCTCGCCCGACCAGACGGTGCTTGACAGGATACTCTACAAGGTTGAAGCCGCGCAGGAGAACGCCTATATGAACGGCGCGGGTACTAACGGCCCGCTCGGTGTTTTTGTCGCAAGCGCGAACGGAGTACCCGAAGCCCGCGACATTACAAGCGCCGCGGCTGCAATAACCGCAGACGATATGATCGAAACCAAGTACGCGGTTAAGGGGCAGTATACGCGCAATGCGTCCTGGGTGATGCACCGCGACCTGTGCAAGACGCTGGCCAAACTCAAGGGCAGCGACGGCCAGTATATATGGCAGCCGTCCGTACAGATGGGACAGCCCGACAGGCTGCTCGGAGCGCCGGTCTACATGAGCGAATATGCGCCCAACACCTACACGGCGGGCAAGTATGCTGCGGTATACGGTGACTTTAGGACGGGCTACATGATTTGCGACGGCGACGGCCTGTACATACAGGTGCTTAACGAGCTGTATGCGCCGAATAATTCAATCGGCTATCTTGTTGAGTACTTCGGCGATGGTGCGCCCGTGGTAGGCGAAGCGTTTGCCCGCCTTAAAATCAAGGGCTCATAAGATGAACACGCGGGGCGTTTTGCCCCGCGTAAGAACGGAGGTTAGATATGGCGGCACAAATTTTGACGCAAACAATAATAAATGAGGCTGTAACGCTCGACGCGGCAAAGATGCATCTACGCATTAATCCCGACGATAACAGCGAGGATATGCTGATAATTTTGCCGCTTATCGCTGCGGCGCGGGAATACTGCGAAAACTATACGGGCCGCGCGTTTGCGCCGCAGAAAATAACCGCATTGACGGACGCGGCAGGAACAACTGAACTGCCGCGTTGCCCGGTAAAAAGTATTGACAGCGTGACGGTAGACGGCAAGGCCGTGGAGTATACGGCGGACATGCGGCGCGGAACGGTGACGGTCAACGAACCCAATGCGACTATTACATACACGGCGGGCGGGGATGTGCCGTTTATGGTACGGCAGGCAATGCTGCTGCTAATTGGGCATTGGTACGCCAATCGCGAGGCCGTTACAACCGCAAATACAAGCGAAGTTGACACGGCGGCGCAGGCCATGCTGCGGCAATACAAAGGCTGGTGGTTTTGATGGCGGCACGCGTGAACGCGGGCGAGATGCGAACAAAAATCACCATAAAAAACCCCGTATATACCATACGGGACGGCTTTAGCCGCGAAGAATTTGTGAACGCATTTACGCGGCCTGTGTGGTGCAAGTGGGTTAACGCGCACGGCGCGGAGATATACCAAGCCGCCGAGCTGCATTTACGCGAACCCGCAACGATAACCATGCGCTTTTCGCCGCTGGTGACAGTCAAAAGCCGCATATGGCGGGAGAGAGACACGGAACCATATGAGGTGATAAGCATCAACAACGTCAACGACCGCTGCGAATTTTTGGAAATCAAGGTACAAAGGGTGGTGACGGCATGACGATTGCGGAAATACTGCAAGACAAATACACCGTATGCCACCCGCCCTACATGGGCGACGCGACCGAGTACGTGACCTATCAGCTTATAACCCAATCGACAACGCTGTACGCCGAAGGAACCGAGGCTGAAACGTCCGTGCTGTACGCTGTAGACTACTACACCAAGAACGTGCCGTTTGAGGCGAAGCTACTTGAAATCAAGCGACTTTTACAGGCGGCGGGATGGACTTGCACCGTGAACGCCGAGGATTATGAGCCAGATACGGGGCTGTATCATATCCCCATGACGGCGACACATATAGGCGGTATATATGGCTAAGATGTATGTGGATGGCATAGACGCCATACAAAACGCCTTGCATGCGACCGAGGACGGCATAGCGGACTTTGTGGACGATTTGCTTGCGGCCGGCGGGGAAATCGCAAAGAAAAAAATCGAGGAAAGCATAACGCGGCACCATCACGTCAGAACGGGCGAAACGACGCTGTTAAGGTCTATCAAAATCACAAAAGGCAAAGACAAGGACGGGCAAAAATACAGCGAGGTCAAAGCTACTGGAATAAGAGAAAGAAACTCGAAGGGCACCGCAAACAGCTATATTGCATATGTCCTGAACTACGGGCGGTCAAATTACCGCGGTACACATTTTTGGACGGAAGCGGAAGAACAAGCCCGCAAAGAATACGAAGAACTTGTAAATCAAAAAACCGACCTTTTTTTGAAGGAGAAAGGACTAAATTAAATGCCTACTTTTGACTTGCGCGGCCTGAAAGTGGCCGAGTACAAAAACGCAAGCGGCACGGTGACATATGACACCCCCACAAGCATGGGCGACGCTATGACTGTGCAGCTTAACCTTACGTCCGCCGAAGGCAGACTATATGCAGAAGGCAAACTCGCCGAATATATGAAACAGGTGACGGGCGGCACGATATCCGCGGGCGTGAAGTACATACCCGACGATGCCCAGAAGCTAATGTTTGGCGTAACCGAAAAATCACGCACCATATCTACCGCGGCGACCAAAAGCCTTTTGACCACAGCGAAGGACACGTCCAAGTACGTCGGCCTTGGCTTTTATGCGCCCGATATGCGAGACGGCTCGAACAAGGTAACGGCTTGCTTTGTACACAAAGTGCTTTTTGGTCAGCCCGCAATGAATTTGCAGACCAAAGGCGAAAACATACAATTTCAGACCCCGACGACAACGGGAGCGTTCCTGCCGAGCGACGCGGAAACGCAGGACATCATAGAGGTGGCCGTGCTTGACGATGCCGCCAATGCCATAGCATGGATAAATGCTTGCTTTGGCGCGAGCGCGTAAGGAGGTCGTATGGACGATATTAGGCTTAAGACCGCGCCGTTTGAATGGCGTGGAGAAAAAATAGAGCTGTGCTGCAATATGAACGTTTTGGCGGACGTGCAGGAAGCCTACGGCGGCGACATATCCCGTGCGTTTAAGGGCAGCACCATACGGGCAACGCTGACATTTTTGACGGCAATGATAAATGACGCTACGGACGGCGACTTGACCGTGCGCGAGGTAGGGCGCGAAATCCCTATAAGCCAGCTGGGCTGTATAAGCGGCGTTGTGCTGCCCCTTGTGACCGATGCGCTGAAAGGCGAGAACACAGAAAAAAAAACGGAGACAGCGGCGAACCGCTAAATTTTGCATGGTATCTTGCTGTGTGGGTGATGGCGCTACGGCTACCCGAGCGTGATTTTTGGGCAACTGCAACGCCATACCGCATAGCAAAAATATTGACAGCGTATAAAGAGATAGGCAAGGCAAAAAAGGCTGAAAAGCCCGTAAGCCTTGCAGAATATTTGGGAGTATAAAGCGATGCCAAATGTAAGAACGCGATTTATTGCAGAGGGCGAAAAAGAATATAGGCAAGCGCTTGGCAACATAAACGGTAGCCTGAATATACTTAACGCTGAAAGCAAAAGGCTACAGGAACAATTTAAGGGCAATGAGGATAGCCTCGAGGCATTAACCGCAACAAACAAAAATCTTAATAAAATTGTCGGTGAATTGACGAAGAAGCAGGAGCTGCAACAGGAACGATTAAAAAAACTGACGGAAGCATACGGCGAAAATGATGCCCGCACCATGCGCATGGCCAAAGCAGTAAAAGACACCGAAGCCGCCCTGCTGAAACAAAAACGCGCGCTCGAAGAAAGCAAGGATGCCGTAGAAAACTTTGGGCAAGAAGAAAGCAAGGCAGAAGAAAACACCCAAGACCTTGGCGACGCGCTTAACGATATCGGCGGCAAATTCGGCATAAGTCTGCCAAAGGAAATGACCAACACCCTTAACGGGATGCTTAAAATCGACACGCAGACGCTTGTGACAATAGGCACATTTGCCGCCTTAGCCGCGGCAGTGGCAGAGGTCGAAAAAAAGCTTGTGGACTTGACCCTTGAGCAAAGCAAGCATGCCACCGAAGTCACAAATCTGTCCCGCACAATGGGCATGACCACAGAAGCCTACCAAGAGTGGGATTATGTACTAAAGACCGTGGGCAGCAGCGCGGAAGCAGCGCAGGGCGATATATCCATGTTGGCCGAAAAGGCGCAGGATGCGGCAACCGGAAGCGGCGAGGCCGCTGAACTCTTTGCCCAACTGCACATAAAAGTCAAGGATAGCCACGGCGCTTTTAAGTCTCAATCCGAATTGTTTGACGAAGTTATAACGAAGTTAAGCCGGATGAAAGACGAGACGGAGCGCAACGCCATAGCAAGCAAGCTGCTGGGCAGCACAGGCGAAAAGATAATACCCTTGCTGGACAAGGGTGCGGCAGGGTTGGAAGAAGCCAAGAAAATGGCGCACGAATTTGGCGTGGTAATGGACGAGGAAACGCTTGCCGCGCTGAATGATGTGACCTTAGCCGTCAATAACTTCGACGCGGCGGGCGAAGGACTAAAAAATACCATCGCCAAGGGTATGGCGCCATCGGTTGAGAATCTGACGCAAAAAGGGACTGACCTTTTCGTGCGGCTGCAAGATGCCGCCGAGGGGTCTGGCATTTTAGAGGTTTTCGGCGCGCTGCTTGACGTGGTATCCGCGCTTGAGCCGCTTTTTGATGTCCTTTTCGGCACGGCGGAGGATGGCGTGCCTGTGCTGCAAACCCTTGCGCTTGCGCTGGGCGTGCTGGCCGACGCGCTGACCATAGTAGCCAACACGATAGCAATAGTAATAGAGCTGTTTAAGCAGCTATTTAACCTTATCAGCGGCAAGGGCTTTGATGACAGCAATCTTACTCGCTATGGCGAAAACATAGCCAAGGTTTTTAGCGACGAGGGAGCAAGCGCCCGGGCGTGGAGCGGCGGCTTTGGGAGAAATATAGGCCGCAACGCGGACGGCACGGACTACTGGCCCGGCGGGCTGACTTGGGTAGGCGAACGCGGGCCGGAACTGGTATCCCTGCCGCAAGGCAGCAGGGTATACAGCGCAGAGGACAGCCGCAACATGGGCAACACGAATAATTATTATTTGACCGTGCAATCGCGCGACATGGACACCGTGGCGGCAATGACGGCAACGTTCAAGCGTGCGAGGCAGGCAGAAAGGGCAAAGTAATGGCAAAAACGACCATAAAGACGTATTTTACAAGCGTGATGGACGGGAGGGGAAATAACGAAATAATCCGGGTGAATGGCTCCGCCGAGCAATGCCAAGGATATGTGCCAGGGATAGTGACGCTAAAGTATAGCGGACTGTCTATCCCAGCCGGGAAGAAGGCAATAAAGCACACAATAAAGCTGCATTTGGGCTCGCCGTCAAGTAAATACTGCTACTACAGCACCAGCTACCCGGCGCCACCGGATGGATATACAATACAAGAGACAACGTCGGATCCCCGTGATCTTGAGGTGAATCCGTCTCCCGCTATCCCAGTGCGCGGTTTTGCATATATGCAGTATACTGCCGGATATGCCAATATAATAAAAGAATATAATAATATGCCGAGTGAAATAGCAAGCGGGGACTGGATATCGCTTGAATTGCCGCGGGAGCAAAATCTGCCGAGCGATGGTAGCATATATCTCACCCAAATGTCGGCATATACCCCGGCATCTAACCCGATAGAGAATAGACTGCCCGGCAAGGTGGCGTATAAATATAGCAATGTTTACTACTACAATTTTATAAATTATTTTTGGGCGAATTTTACCGATTATGAACTGTCAAACCGCAGCTGCATAGAAACGGTAATTGCAGACTGCCCGCAAACCCCGACCGTAAAAAGCCCGATACTGGGAGAGACGGTCGCGCCAAGCGGTGGCGTGGTGCGCTTCAGCTGGGCGCATAACCCCAGCCCGCAGAGCAATCTGCCGCAAAAGGGCTACAATCTGCAAATATCGGGTGACGGCCTGACGTGGGAGACAATCACCGCGACAAGCACCAATCAATATGCCGATGTGCCGATTGCCAAAATCCCCAGCGGTAATTTTTACTGGCGCGTGCAGACCATAGACACAGACGACGCGCCCAGCGATTACAGCGACCAAGCATATGCATACTACGGTACAGCACCGACCGCGCCAAGTATAGTGACAAGCGTTTTCACGGCGGCAAAACCGCGCTTGATATGGACGACGACATTTGCGCAAAGTGCATACAAGGTGCAAATCCTAAAGGGCGCGACCTACATAGTGGACATCACAGCGGAGAGCAGCGACCAATTTTATGATATCCCCGTCGCGCTTGAAAACGGGGAACAGTATACCGTGCGCGTATCCGCACGGGACGAGGCGGCGCATTACAGCGCATGGGCGGAGGATGCTATAACGGCAAATTACATAATCCCGACCACACCAAGCTTCTTTCTTTCAAAAAAAAAAGATAGCATTGAGATAATAATAAGTCACAATCAGACGGGGATACTGCGATATGATATATACCGCCTTGCCACCAGCGAAACGGATTTTATACGCATCGGCAGCACCACGACAAAAAAGTATAAGGACTGGTCTGTAATGGCCGGAAATGTCCGCTATAAAGTCATAGCCGTAAGTGATAGCGGCGAAAGCAAGGCCGCACAGCAGCAAACGGTATTCGAGTTGACAACGGGGTGGCTTACACCCGTGGATGACCCCTCACACGCATTTGAAGTGCGCTATAACGTGCAGGACAGGTATTATACCGATTATGACGTTAGCATGATGGAATACTCGGGGCGTGAAAAGCCCGTGGCAGAATTTGGGCAGCTTGCCCAGAGGTCTGTGACGGTATCCTTTGCCACAAATGACAAGGACGCATACAAGGCGCTTGAACGGGTGATACGGCAGCGCAAAACAGTGCTGTACCGAAATGCGCGGATGAAGATGTACGGCGTGTGCATAAGCCCGTCCGACCAGCCCGCAGACTACTACGGTATGATATACAATCTATCGTTTGTTATTAACGAAGTCGAGCACAGCGAGGTGGTATGATGCAGTTTGCACGGGCAGGATATACGGATGCAGAGATACAGGCAGCGCTTGTGGCACCCACGCGGCAAATCCGCGTGCGCTACGAACTGCTGGGGCGCGACTTGCAGTACAAGCGCGACATAACGACCGTATCCAGCGGCACTATAACATTTGACAGCGGCAGCGCGATAATGCGCACCGCCGCCTTTGAAATGCGCGACGAAGAGATAGACTATCTCAGCGCGCGTGTCCGCCCCGTCTTTGGGCTGCGCATGGGTGATACATGGGCGGAATGGCCGCTGGGGGTATTTGTGTTGTCGTCGCCGGAGCGCGTGGCGAAAGCTAAAACGGTATCGCGCACGATCGAGGCATACGACCTGAACCAGCTGCTAAAGACGGACGGCATATCCGCGCGGCTATACTATCCGGCAGGGACGCGTTATACAGACATAGTGCTTAATGTGCTGTACGGTGCGGGCATAACCCGCGCTAACGTCGAAGGCGCGGAGGACACTATTGCCGAGGCGGTCGAATACGCGCCCGGAGCATATAGGCTGGACATAATCAACGAGCTTTTGGCGGCGATAAATTACACGCCAATACACCCCGATGCAAACGGAATCTTTATTGCACGCAAGCAAAGAGACATCGAACTGGGCGACATTGCATACAAGTACAGCACCAAGCAGGACAGCGTGATAATGGGCGAGGCCAAGGAGGCCGTAGACTACTTTGATACGCCAAACAGATTTATCGCCTATGTATCGTCCTCCGAAGTTGCGCCTATGCGCGCGGTGTACGAAAACGCTGACCCGCAGTCGCCACTAAGCACCAAAAACAGGCAAGTGGTGACGGAAGTAATCGAACTGCGTGACATAAGCACACAGGCGGAGCTTGATGCATATGTGCGTCGTCGTGCCATCGAAGCCGAGGCGGATTTGCATGGCATAGACTTTGCCACGGGGCTTATGCCCATGCACGGCTATAAGGACGTGTACCAATTTGAGCACGAGGTGCTTGGCATAAATGAGATTTACCAAGAGACCGCGTGGAGCATGGAACTGCGTACGGGCGGCAAGATGAAGCACAAAGCAAGGAGGATTACGGGATGAATTTTGCAACCATAAAGGCCGTGTATGACGACGGAGTGACGCTGGCATTTGACGATGGCAGCGAATCACAAAAGCATTACAAGGTCAACAGCGGCGTGGTCTTTAACGCGGGCGACCGCGTGCGAATTTTGGAGGATAACGGTACATATGTGCCCGAGTATGTGGTAGGCAACCCGATAAAATCAATCAGCGCAGGCACGTCGAGCACAGCAGACAAGCTAAAGACCGCCCGACAAATCAAGCTGACGGGCGACGTGGAAGGAACGGCGACATTTGACGGCAGCGCGAATATCAGTATAAGTATAACGTCGCTGCGGACAGCCAAGTTGAAAAACGCCTTTGCCCCCAATGACAGAACGAAGGATATACAGCTATGGGCACAATATAATAATGCCTTGTGGTATCAGGTCGGCACAGGCACGCGCACCAAGCTGACTAACGGATAAGGAGGATATATGGATTACAACATCACCCTAACCGCTAACCACCAATCTTTGACCGCCGAATATCTCCCCCTTGCCGCTGAATCCGTGCAGTACCTTACCGCGAAAGTGGTGTGTGAAACCGAGGACTGGACAGGGCGCGAGATTAAGGCCATGTTTGGGCAGGGCTGCACGGTGCACGGAGTGCCCGTGACAGACGGGGAGATAACCGCTAAGCAGCAGCTTAACCTTACAGCGGGCGACTGGTGCGTGTGGCTTGTGGGCAACTCCGCGCGGGACGGGGAGGTAATCCCACGCATTACCACAAACATTGCGCATATCAGCGTAGCCCCGACAGGCGGCACGGAGGGCAATCCCTTCCCCACAATTCCGCCCACGGCGGAGGAACAGCTGCGGGCAGACATGGGCAATCTTGACGACCTGACCACGAAGGACAAGAGCAGCCTTGTGGCGGCAATAAATGAAGCCGCTGAAAGCGGCGGCACTGCCGACGCAGTGACTTACACCCCGCAAACCCTGACGGCCAAACAGCAGGCACAGGCCAGAACGAATATCGGGGCTGAAAAAGCGGGAACGGGGTACACCAAACCCGCATCTGGCATACCCAAATCCGACCTTGAGCAGAGCGTGCAGACAAGCCTTGACAAGGCTGATACGGCTATATCTCTCGGCCTGACTGCCGCCACCCCCGGGCAGATAATCAAGGTTAAGACCGTGCAGGACGGCAAGCCTACAGAGTGGGAAGCGGTCAACCCCGATTATACCCTGACCGTGACCGTCAGCACGCAGGACGGCGTGACCGTGACAGGCCAGACCGTGACTGTGCGGGCAGGCGATGCAGATGGCCCTGTGTACGGCACAGCAGAGTACAACGGCCAGCCCGTAAGCTTCCGCGTGCCCGACGGCTTTGCGTACTACGTCGAGGTGACGGACAACCTCGCCGCGCACTTTAGGCCGACCACCGTCAAGGGGGTTATCAACGGCGCTAATGCCGCTGTAACTCTGCTGTATAATGATTTCTCCACCATTAAGACTGCCCCCGATATACAGGCGGCGTTGGATGCGGATATGGACTTGACCGACCTTGTGGGCCAGCAAATCACCTGCCAGCGCGGCAACGATACCCTGTCGTGGGACGTGGTGGACTACGACAGCACGGCTAAGGTCGTAACCTTGTGTACGCATGATGTACTGCCGGAGGCAGTACAGTTTGAACCGGTACAGGCACTGATGTACTGCGAGAATGGCCTTGCGGCGGGAAGCTATACGTTTAAGTGGGATAGTAAGCAATGCTACTTTACCTTAACCCAAGCCATACCGGCAGGCGGGCAGCTAAGAGCAACAGATAGCGAGTATCAGACACATGAATCGCAGTCGGCGATCGCGCAAATAGAATCCGGCACGGTAAGTACAGACGTGATTGACGGTGCAATCAATCTCGGCCAGACTGGTACAGGTAGCCTTAACCATTCTGAACGTGTAATCCGCGGCAGTAATAATTTTGGCGAATCTGGTATCTTGCAATGGCTAAACAGTGATAGCCCTGCCGGCGCCTCCCTACCCCGCCCGACAAAGTTCTCACGCCCTTATGTGCTATCTAAGGCGGGCTTTAAGGCTGGCCTTGATGTAGATTTTTTGGTGTGTATACAAGAAACAATATGGAAATGTAATGCAAATAACAACTATGAATGTCCTGCATCTTTGGGCGGGATCGCACAGAAAAGCGCTCCATACACAGTGACGGCTAAATTTGCACTGGCCAGCGCGACAGAGATTTTTGGCGAATATGGCGGTGTAGCGGATGGCAGCACCATATGGGACTTATACACAGGTGCAGAAACTACTGACCGTATTAAATACTATAACAATGTTGCGCGGGTTTGGCTCTTGCGCTCCCCATTTTATGCAAATACTCATAATATATCGAATGTGAACAATTCGGGTAATTTTAGCATTGGTGGGTCTAATAGTAACCAGAATTTTGCGGTGGCCTGCAAAATCGCAAAATCTAACTAATTCGCCGCTATCGCGGCAGGGTAAGGAGAAAATAATGACTAAAGACTATCATGCGCTTAAACTGCGCGAGTATGCCGCTGCACAGGCGGTAGCACTACAAGCAGAAATGGACGCAAGAAAAGAACGTCTGGTGACGGTTGAGGAGGCCCTTGACCTGCTGCTATCGGGGGCAACGGAATGACGGACGAACTGCGCAATAAAATCCTTGCTTACAACCGAAGGATAAAGGCTGACCGCGCGGAGCGGGACGAGCTGAAAGCCAAGCTTGACCGCATCCGCGAGGCGGTAGATGGCATGACGGGGCTGCCGAGCGTATCAAAGCTTGCGGCCTTTTTAGAGACCATCAGAGAGATTATAAAGCCGAAGGAGGGCTAAAAAATAATGAAAAGATACTTTGCAATGATGCTTGCCGTTGTGCTGCTGTGCATATGCACGGGCGCAATGGCAATGGGCTGGGGACGCACGGATAATCCGCCCCCGACTTACACCGTGACCGTCACCAAGCTGGACAAGGTGGCGACCACCAGCGGCGCGGCCTATACCCCTGCGCCGGGCAAAACCGCCGCCGTCGGCACGGTGGTGTACTTTACGGCAAAATTTACGGATGCCGAAGGCAACCCCGTGCAGGGCACTATCAATCTTACGGATATGGACGTGCTGTATCTTGACGGCGATGTAGTCGCCGCGATAGTCACAGGCACATACCCCGCCGTGCGGGCGGTATACAAGTATACCACTCCATTGGCGGAGCTGACCTATGACGGCAAGCCCGTGACCATAAGCGGGGATACCGTGACCATAGGCAGTTTGACATTCACCCGCCGCAATGGCGTGGCGGTAGATGTGTCCATAGCGGGCGGCCTTGCCGACCTGACCCGAGAGCTGAACGCGCTAAGTATGACGCTTGACGACATCTACGCGGGCAAGATATACATGGACGATGCTGCGCTTGTGGCAAATCTCGGGCAGCACATCAAAGCCGAGGCCACGGCGGTATGGGGTGCTGATAGCGTGGTAGTGCGCACACCCGACTTGCCGCAGACCGGCTCCGCGCCCGTGTATATAGGCTATATAATGATTCTTGCCGCGCTGGCCTTGGGAGTAAGAGTATGGGCGAAAAGGTGAAGGAATTTTTGGCTTACCTTGAAAGCCACATCGGCGACGCTTACGTCTGGGGCGCACAGGGCGAAAGGGTGGACAACCGCGCCGACCTTGAAAAATGGGTGCGGCGCAAGGAGACTTCGCGGGCAAATGCCGAACGCGCCCTTGCATACATCAAAAAAGCCGCCAAAACGCCGCTGTACGCCTTTGACTGCAGCGGCCTTATCATTCATTGGCTGCGCGACATAAAAGGGCTGATTGACGGTGATACAAGTGCCGCAGGGCTGTACAGACAATGTACCCAAAAGGGCAAGCTTGCCGCGTGGCAGATGCAGCCTGGTGACCTTGTATTTAGGTACAGCTTCGGCAAGGGCAAAATGGGGCACGTTGGCGTATACGTCGGCAGCGGCATGGTGATAGAGGCACAAGGCCGTGACGCTGGCGTAGTGATGCGCCATCTGTCTTACGGCGGCTGGACACATCAGGGCAGACACCCCGCGCTGGCCGAGGATACCGCTCCCACCGTCTTTAGGCTGACATCGCCCATGATGCGCGGCGAAAACGTTAAGCTTATGCAGACCGCGTTGAACGCCTGTGGCTACGATTGCGGCAAAGCCGACGGCATATGCGGCAAGGCCACAATGACGGCTGTAAAGGCCTTTGCAACGGCGCATACGGAGGTATAGCCCGTGGAATGGTGGGGATGGTGTGCATCAATACTGGGGGCGATTGTCCTTATCGCGCAGGGTATAAAGGCGATAAGGGAAATCATAGCCCCCGCATTATCTATGCGGGAGAAGCTTGACAAAGTGCTTGAGCATGATTCAAACGATCTGAAGCGATTTGAGGAAGTCAACACAAAATTCGCGCGGCAGGAAGTCACAAACCAGGCTATTATAACCGGCCTTGTGGCCCTGATAAACCACGAGATAGACGGTAATGGAATTGACGGGCTGAAAAACGCCCGTGCAGAACTTTTGCAACACATAATCGAAAGGAGATAAGAATAATGACGAACGATTTTTTTACTTGGGCGGTGCTTTTGACTTACGCGGGGGCGACCCTCGCTACCAGCCTTATCACACAGCTTATAAAGGGTGTGGGCTTCATCGACAAAATACCCACCCGCATTACAAGCTACGCAATCGCGCTTGTGGTGCTTATAGCCGCGACCTTTTTCACGGGCGGCCTGACCCTTGAAGCAGGCGCGCTGTGCGTGATAAATGCCGTGGTAGTGTCCCTTGCAGCCAATGGCGCGTATGACGCGATAGCCCGCGATAAAAAATAAAATTGCCGCCGCCCCTCTGCGACAAAAATTGCCGGAGGTGATAGGCCGATGAGAAGCCGGCCTGTGTGGTGGACAAAGACACTTTGCAAGCCCTATCCCGCGCGGAGTGGGAAGGGATAATCTATCAGCGGATTTTCTGTGAGCGCGACCGCTGGCTTGTGGTGCGGCATTTGCTTGATGGTGTGCCGTATGACCGCCTGACGGCGGAGTATCAGGCGCGGTACACCGATGCGCCGTTAGAGTATGACCAAATTCGCCGCCGATACAAGGCGGCGGAGAGAACCCTTATAAAATATGCCCCCTGATGGGGGCTTTTTTATTTTTTGGGGGCTTGACATATGCCTAATGCTGTGGTATTTTAATAGTGCCATCCGGCAACGGATGAGGATTGAAATATTTGACTTTAGGTTTTCAAGCCAAAGGAAAAGATGCACGGCGGTGCATCTTTTCCTTTTCCCTGTTATTCCACCCAACCCCAAAGATTTATCCAGTTTTTGGGACAAATTATCCGGTACATATAGGGCGGGCTTGTCCAGTTGAGCCAGTCGAATATCCAGGCATCACCCCATTCATTATCAGCCGCCAGTGCATCCAGCTCCGGTATCCGCTCGTCCGATACGCAGTACACCCCGTAGCCCTCGTCCGTGATGTAGTGGCGTAAAAATTCCATGTGGTACTTTTCGGTTAAGGCTATCAGCGTGGCCTTGGCTCTTGGCATTCTTGCTTCCATCTTTTTGTCCTCCTCAATCTTACAGTCGGCCTTCTTGCCATTTCGTCCCGACGTTTATCAGTATCGCTGTCCGATATGCGGCTGTGGCGGTTCGATAGTCATCGGGGTCGATGTTAACCATCTCGCAGAGCATCTCCAATAGGCCTGTCTCGTTGTCGGGGTCGTCGTCTATTGCGTCAATCAGTTCATCTGCCGTCGCCATGCGCACATCGCTGCGGGGGAAACCGTCCTGCTCGACAATCAATGATGTGATGATGTCGTCGCCGTACTTTTCGTGGGTCTTTGTGCCTTCAATCGCTTTGTATGCTTTCATTTTTTAACTCCCTTCGGGGCTTGTCGCCCTTGCTTTATCTTATGGCTATATTATACACCGGCTTACACTATTTGTCAAGTGTTTGCTTGACAAAATTAAAAATATTTTTGCACTACATATATATGCCGAAAGCCTCTGCCAATGCGGCCTTGTGCTTTTCGCGGATTTGGCTTGTGCCACATACCCAATCATGCACCGCTTGACGACTTATACCACAGGCCGCGCCAACGTCTTGTAGCGTTAGCCCCTTTTCGCGCATTTTTGCCGCCAGATAGTCACAATCCTCAAGGATGGGGGCTGCTTTGCCGCGATAAAAAGCCAAGTCCCACATACATTGCTGCTCCGCGCTTATGATTTTATCGCCGTCGTCAAAGTCCTCGGGCGTAAGCGGCTGTAATGCGTCGCTTATGGCGCGTTCAAGGGGGTGCGTCATTTTGCGGGCGGCCATAAGCCACCGCATGGACAGCGCGAAGCCATGTGCCGGACGGCGTTGTGCCTCCGCGAATAACGCTGGCTCGCTAAACTTATCGGGGCTGATGTGCCACATCAGCCCGTAGATATACCCAAGTGTCTTTACTGCTTCATCTCGCATTTTTCTTTCCTCCTTATTTTATCGTTGCCTTGTAGGCATTGATTACCTCGCGTCCCCATTCGCCGCGCAATGTCCTGTCGCGGTTGTCTATCCAGTATTTCGCGGCGGTGAAGGTCTCTACAATCCATGTGATACAGCGCATTCCTTCCTCGTCAGCGCCAAGGGCCATTATATCGTCTATTTTTTCCTTGCGGATTGCATTTGCCCATGCGACCTGCTTCGGGGTTCCGCCCAGTTCGGGCCACTGTTTTTTCTTGCTTTCCTGCGCCGCCTGTGCGTCAATCGCCTCGCGCTCTGCCTGCTTGCGGGCCTTGTAGCATTCGGGGCATTCGCCGTGCGTCTCATACCAACTGATTTTGCGCTCGCGGTCTTTGGTGGGGCCAAACAGGCTTACAGTTGCAGTGTGGCCGCAAGAAAATGTTACATCGTACTTCATAATTTTTAACTCCCTCTGGGGCTTGTCGCCCTTGCTTTATCTTATGGCCTTATTATAGCATGCAATTCCATTTTTGTCAAGTGTTTACTTGACAAAAATTAAAAATATTTTTTTCCCGCCAAATGCCCTATAAATTCCCTCCCCGCGCCCTGAGCGCGGGGCTATTTTTTTGCGAAAATTATGGTACAAGGAGGCGATAAAAATGTGGAATCCCAATCCCTTTTTTGGCGGCTGGGGCAACCGTGGCAACGGTGACTACGGCCAGTACGCGACCGCAGCGGCGCAGCAGGAAATCCTGGTTGGGCAGCATTTTGGCCAGCTTAATGACCGCTTGACCAACATCGGCAACGGCATATGCAGCCTTGGCTACGATATGCAGGGCAACATCGGCCAGCTTGGGAAGGAAATGGCGCTGGCGCAGAACGGCACGAACATGACGATAATGCAAAGCGCCAACGGCATACAGAGCCAGATGGCCGAGTGCTGCTGCGCCGTACAGCGTGGCATGGATGCCATCAACGCCAATATCGACGCAAAATTCGCGGCTCTTGAAAAGGCACAGCTTGAGCAGCGCATAGCACAGCTTGAGCAGGCCAATAACCAGCTCTTTGTGCGCGAGCAGCTGACGGGCGTGGTACGCTACCCCAACGGCTACACTTACAACGCCGGGAATAGCCCGTTTTGCGGCTCCGGCTGCGGCAATAGCTGCTGCTAAGACATGACACACCATCCGGCATTGCCGTGACTATCGGGGCGGCTTAGACCGCCCCTTGAATATGAAAGGAGAAAATTATGGCTTGTAAGAATATATGCCAGCTTTGCCCCCACCTGATTATATCCCAGTCCGTGACATTTGTGGCGGGTACTGGGCTTATTATCAATCTGCCCGCAGGAGTGTACGCCAACGGCGAGAAATATTGCATCGTCGTGGCGCAGAGCATACCGGATACCACCACCATATCCGCGCCCGTATATATCACCATCGGCACAGGCACGGCGCAGTATCCCCTTACCAACCGCTGCTGCGCACAAGTCACCGCGTGCAGTATGCGCAAGCGTACCAAGTACAGCACCGTGGTGTCCACCACCCCCACGGGCGGAACGTTTAAGCTGCTTGGCAACCCGCCTTGCGCACCGAATAACGACTTGACGGGTCTGACTGGCGGAGCCGTCGCCACCGTGGCGGAGGCGGCTAAAAAATGAAGCTGATTAACGATTTATCCGACCAGATTTGCGACGAAATCGCGGACGCTGAAAAGTATGCTAAGTGGGCGCTTGCGGTCAAGGACGATATGCCGACCGTAGCGCAGACCCTGTACACCATATCGGGGCAGGAGCTGACCCACGCATCCATGCTGCACGACCTTGTAGCCCGCGCTATATCGGACTACAAGGCGAAGCATGGCGACCCACCCGCCGATATGCTGACGCTGTACAAATATTTGCACGGCAAGCAAATCGAAAAGACCGAGTGTGTAAAAAGATATCAGGAAATGTATAAGGCGTAATCTATTTACACCAATCTCCGGCAACTTTCCGGCAACTTTTTATTGTGCGTCTGTGCTGTCGGCTGTTTGCAAAAATGCCTAAGTATCTGTGTTTTACGGCACAATGGCGTACTTTGGTGGGCAAAAAATCCAAGTAGCTGCCGGATACCAAAGAAAAGAACAGTCCAAACGGACTGTTCTTTTCTTTGCCATTCTGTTGTTCTCTATCTTCCCAGGCCTCGAGCCACCAAGTTGGCTGGCGACGGGGCAGAAGCTGAGCGCCCGCTGTGCGGGATGCAGCGAAGCGGATGCCCAGTGAACAAAGGAGCATTGCAAGCGGCAGCGCCGCAAGGCGACTATTGTGAACTGAGGACCTACTGGGTACTTGCTCGTATATCAGTGGCTCAGTGCGAAAGATACGGTAGGATTAGCTGTAGGTAGCTGCCGGATACCACAAAAGCAAGCAGCACGCAAAAGCGTGCTGTTTGTTTTTGTGGTATTTGATATTTACTTCTCTTCCCGGGCCTGTCTTGCCCCGCCAAGTTGGCCGGCGACATTGCGGAGTTGAGCGCGTCCTGCGGACGATGCAGCGAAACGGAGCAACTCAAGCACAGGGAGTTGAAGGCAGGCACCCCTGCGCCAATGCGCAACGACCTTGTGCGCAGAGCCGGGATCGATTCCTAACTTTTTGCCTCCTATGCTTATATGGTTGGCTGGCGACGGGGCAGCAGCTGAGCGCGCCCGCTGTGCGAGATGCAGCGAAGCGGAGAATTGACACATAGTGTCGCATACCCATAAGCTGCCCCCGTTTACGGGGGATTCGAGCCGAGCGCGCCCAGTGGGCGATGCAGCGAGGGGAGAATCGGGCGGAATAGGGAGTATTGCAAGCGGCAGCGAAGCAAGACGACCATATTCCAACCAGCGTTGTGGCTGCGAATGTAATGAGCAGTTGAAAGGGGAATAACTCGGAGCTGCCAAGTGCCGCAAGTTGTTCCCACTCAGTCTCGCCTACGGCTCGCCAGCTCCCCCATAAATGGTGGCGCCTTTTGGTACAGTACAAACTTCCACATTAAGCCTCCCTGTAGAGGGAGGTGGATGCGAGTGAAGCGAGCAGACGGAGGGAGTTGTGAGTTTATAACTGAGCGCCCCCCCGCGAAGGTAACGAAAAATAGCCCGATTGCTCGGGCTATTTTGTAGCAGAACTCTTATTCTATGCTTACCCACATGGTAGGACGGATACCGATATCACTACTATCTACATGGTAACCATAGTAGCGAATTGATCCATCAGTCTTGACACAGGCAGCGGCGTTTTGAGAATCTCCTGGCGATCGCAGCCACCAATAGCAGGTTATTAATTCGTCTTCTCCATATATGTATGCGTCACTTGCCATTGTGTAGTTTGTTGGTATACATTTTTTTGACTCATCTGATATAAAATATTTTTCCACTTCTGTAATACTGAGTAAAAACACTTTATCAACCGTGGCATTACCGCTGGAAATAGTGGTGTAATCTGGATTCTTATCGGCGGATACATTTGTTTTTTGAATTTGCTTACATTCATTGTAGCTGAAAGCATCATTCAAAAAGGATTCATTCATCCATTTGCGGAGGGAACATTTTTCCCATGTGGTGCCGGTATAGGTGGCGTTATATTGTTGGCAGTCAATGGCCTTGTCTGTAATAAGAAGAATTCTGCCATCTTCTTTTGCCAGAACGCGCCATTCTATATCTTCTTTACCGTTTGATGTGTCATTATCTTGCTCATAAACACCAAAAAATACAATATCTCCCACGTTAGCGACTTTAAGCTTCTCAGCTTTATACTGCTCAAATATGTCAGCCGCTTTTTCTGTGCTGTCTTTATAACCGTCCAATGCAATCAGACTGTCATAGGCATTAATAATATCGCCATCGTTTATGAGTTTGACAGCTGCACTATATTTAGTGCTTGGAATAATAACCTTTATAAGCAGAAAAGCAAACGCAACACAGGCACACAAAACCAGCGCAGCAATAGCTTTGCTCCTCTTGCGTTTCTTTTCGGCTCTTTCTTTGGCGGCTCTGTATTCTTCCGCTTGGCGCTGGGCTTCAAGGCGGTCGGCTTCTTCTTTTGCTTTGATTTCATCTATTGCCCTTTGGCAGTTGACAATTTGCTCATCCGCATCTTTCCAACCCGGAATTGTCTGGAATCTCTTAATAGCTGCCTCATAGCCCTCAATTGTTTCGCTTGTTAATAGCGACCTTGCAATAGCATAAGCCCTATCATTACGGCTGATTTTTGCCTTCTCCGAGCATTCCTTTGCAAGCTCCCTTGCATCCTTAAACTGAGGAATGGAAGCGAATTTATTCGCGGCATCCGTGAATGCCTGTTCGGTTTTGGCGGCCAGCATAATGTTTTTCGCATCGGTATAAATGCAGGTAAGGCGGTCGTTTTCGTTCCGTTCATCAATATGGTTGACATAGCCTTCCAATGTAGCTGCAAGTTCTCTGCTGCCAAAACGAATCGCTTTCTTATAATTATTGCTGTCGTCAAACGGTTCCTTGCAGTTCGCTAAAGCCGCTTGGATTTTAACTTTCTTCTCCACCATCAACTTACCCAAATACGCTTCTGCGCATTCGGGGTCCATATCCAGCACGCGTTCGCAGTATTCATCGGCCTTCGCCCAGTCGCCGTCGCCAAGGAATATGGATATGCGCTTGAGCAGGGCGGAAACATTGTCGCTGCCGGTGGCGGGTGGTGCCTTTGGCGTAACCTGCTTAGGCTCGTCGTTCACTATTATCTTTTTTATGTTGCGCACAAGGTCCGGTATGAAGCCCACGCGGCCCATATCTTGGCTTTGCAGCATGGAAAGCTCATCCGGTATGTCATAGGCGTCCATGCCCTTGTAGCACGGTATAAGCAGGCGGCTGCGGTCCTGACGCATAAGTTCAAGATATCTGCTCCACTCGTTCTTAACCCACACGGCGTTGAAATGCTCCGGCTTTGTGCCGATAACCAGCATTACACGCGCGCTGTTGAGCGCGGCGAATATATATGGCTCGTATTCGCGGCCAAGCTTATCCTCCAGCGTTATGCGGCTGAAAAATACGCGGTAGCCCTCCTGCACAAGCTGATAGTAAATATCCTGCGCTATCGCGCTGTCCGGCGTTCTCCTGCCGGATGCGTCCGCTTCCTTATAGCATATGAATATGTCATAGGGCTTCTCGTTTGCGGAGATGGCCAGTATGCCCTTCTGAATGTCTGCTATGCGGTGGGCCTCTTTTTCGTAAAGGGCACGCGTAGCCGCATCAGGCGCGTTCTCTATGGCCGCCTTGCAATCCGCATCGGCCAGTATGGACGTTATCTGCAATCGGTGGCATGTAGGTATGCGCTCATGCGTAGTAGGATCCTCAACGTATTCTATGCCGTATCTGGACAGCGCCGCGCCCCAGTGCGCTTCCGCATCGGTGTCGTCGTCATTGAGCAGCCGCTCATATGTGGCGATGGCTTTATCGAATTCCTTCTGCATGCGGAAATGGTTCGCCTTGTTGAAGGCGTTTGCCCGCACGTCGTTATCCACGCTTGGCAGCGTTTGCTTTGTGCCGCAGTATTCGCATTCGCAAATGTGGCTGCCTTCTTCTATTGTCAAATCCCCGCCGCAGATCTTGCACTTTAATGTTATCATATTTTATCCCTTCAGTCCCCTATACCAATCCAGCTCTTTTTGGGCGGCGGAAACGCGGACGCTGAACCTGTTCAGCTCGTTTGAGGCGACGGAAACGCTCCTTTCGGCGCTCTGCAGCTCGGCCTCCATGGATTTTACCTTTTCGGCAAGTGATTTGGCGGTCGCTTCAAGGCGTTCCGCTGCGCGTTTTTTGCCCTTACGGCTGATAACCACAATAAGGCATATTATGAGCACTACTATGCAAATGAGCAAAACAAATCCCATTTCGGGGTCGTTAAAGAACATATCGAGGCCACTCCTCGGAACGTATATAAGCAGAAGCGGCAAGCTATAAAGCAATGCGAGCACTATGAGGACCTTGATAAACTTTGGCACGGGAGCCATATTTGCACCATTTGTGACCCTTTGATTTATTGCATCGCTCTCGATCCTTTTATTGTTAAGCTCAAATTGCAGCTTCGATGCCTTTTCGGAAAGCTGCTTCAGGTTTTCGTTCATCTTATTCTGCTGCCCAAGCAGGGGAGCAAGCTTGTTTTCCGCGCTCTTTATGTCGCGCTTTCTCATTTGCTCAAATTGCTCGCTCAGGGTGCTGCGTTCGTTGTCCGGCGCGTAATCCATTGCGCGGGCGTAGTTGGAGAACAGCTCGGTTTCGTCAAAGTAATGCGTACCGGTGTCGTAAGGGATAGCCTTCAGGTCGTCCGTTTCTGCGCGTACAAGGCCCCACCAGGCGCGGTAATCGTCCGGATAGCTGTCCAGATGCTTTTCAAAATAGCCGCGGGCGTCGTTCGTTTTGCCGTCCGTAAGGCGCTGTAAGCCGCGCTCAAGGAACCTGTCCTTCTGCGGTATCAAAACCCCGCCGGCGGCAGCTCCGCCGCTGCGGTGGCCCAGTATGTTGTTAACGCCGTGCGTAATATCGGATATGGCGGATATCTTGGTCATGTCCTGTCCCTGCGTGCCGCTGAACTCCTGCGGGAAGTCGGCGGGATCCATGCCTTCGTATGCGGGGATGAACACGCGCTTTGAATCGTGCGCACACAGCGCAAGGAAGCGGCTCCATTCGTTCTTTACCCACGGGGAGTTGAGGTTTGCCGCGCTTGTGCCAACGGCTATCATTATGCGCGCGCTGTTCAGCGCCGCAAAAATATACGGCTCAAACTGCACGCCCAGCTTGTCCTCCAGCGTCCTTTCGGCGAAGAACACGCGGTAGCCGTCCTGCGTAAGCGCCTTGTAAATTTTTTCCGCAATCAGGCTGTCCCGCGTGCGGTCGCCCGATGCATCGCTGCGCTTATAGCATATGAACACATCGAACGGGTTCTGCTTTGAGGATACGTCAAGCATGCCCCTTTGGATGGAGTCTATCTTTTTCGCCTCCGCGCGGTATAGATCCGCCGCTTCCGGCGATGCGTATTCAAGGGCATGGTTGTAGTCCGGGTCGCCGTATATGGACGTGTACTGCATGCGGTTGCATGTGGGCTGCATAGCGCCCGTGTTCATGTCGCGCACATAGGCCACGCCGTATTTGCAAAGCACCAGCGACCAGTATATTTCAGCGTCCGTGGCATCCTCCGCCAGGGCAACGTTGAAAAGGCCTATGGCCTTATCAAAATCGAACGAAAGGCGGAACTGGGTAGCCTTGTTGTAAAGCTGAGTCTTTTTATCCGTAAGCGAAGGCAGGGCTATAATGGAGCCGCAGTATTCGCATTCGCAAATATGGCTGCCCTCGGTAACTTTAAGATCTCCGCCGCAAATTTTGCACTTTAATGCCTGCATTGCCCGTTCCTCCTTATTTTACCGTTTTGCACATTTCGTTGCGTATTTTGAGCAGCGCGCTCATCTCTGCGCACAGGGCAAGCGCCTTGTCCGCATCGGTGGCTATGCACTCGCGTGCGGCGGCCATCTTGGCGGAAATTTCTTGCTCCGTGGGGAACAGGGGGCTGCTGCTAACGGGATCGCTGAAGCGTATTTCCTCGGAAAGCTTCTTATATGCTTCCTTCACCTCGCGCTCCTTGGCGCGCAGCACCAGCGCGTCCGCATCAACCTTCAGCATGCTTATGAACAGCGTGCTGTCGTTTACCTGCGTGCGCATTTCCTCTATTTTGTCCCGCGCTATCAGGCAGGACAGCGCAAACATAAGATGCACGCACAGCATTATGAGCTGCACGGCAAACGGCGCGGCAAAGCCCACCTTTGCGTCCAGCAGCATGAATATTACCGATACTATAAGCTCCGCTATAAAATATATGGTGCAGTGCTTTATGAGCGGATAGCCAAGCAATATGTCCTTCATGCCCATGCCGCGCTTTTTCATCATTACCGCGGCGAATATTATGGATGCGAACGCAAGCAGCATGAATACATAGCTTGTGTAAAACGCCGCGCCGTAGCTGAAGCCGGCTATTACGAACAGTGCCGCGTTGTATGTGACCAGTCCGATTATGAATGCCGCCAAAGGCAGCGTGCTTTTCTTATTCTCCATTGTTATACCCTCCTGTTAAATCCTGTTTATTATGAACGCGGCTTGCCGCATTCTTCGCAGCATTTGCCGTGGTTGCCGGCGTGTCCGCAGGAGCATGTCCATGCGCTTTCGGGCTTAGGTCTGCCGCACTCTTCGCAGCATTTGCCGCGGTTGCCCTTGTGCCCGCAGGGGCAGTCCCAGCTTTCGGGCTTGGGCTTGCCGCATTCTTCGCAGAACTTGCCGCGGTTGCCCTTGTGCCCGCAGGGGCAGTCCCAGCTTTCGGGCCTGGGGTTGCCGCATTCTTCACAGAATTTGCCGCGGTTGCCTTTATGCCCGCAGGAGCATGTCCATCCGCTTTCGGCTGCGGGTTCTGCTTTGGGAGTGCCGGCGCCGCCGGTGGGGTTCATGCCCTGCATTATGCCGCCCATGGCTTCCGCCGTCTTCATGCCTACCACCATACCTACAATGTTGCTGGCAATACCGCCGGACGCGCTGCCGCCGCCCGATGCAGGGGCGCTGCCTATTTTGCCAAGGCCTTCGGCATATTCCTTCTGCACCTCCGCATGTATAACGTCGCGCTGGTTGTATCCCTGGGCGTGCATAACTTCCGCATCTGCCTGTCCGATGGCGCGTCTTGCGGCGGCTTCGGCTTCCGCTTTTGTGCGGCTGATCTCGGCATCGTAACGCATGGAGTCGAGCTCAGTCTGCTTTTTCTCCAGTTCAACGCCGCGCTTAGCCTTCTCTATGTCCGCCGCTATCTGCTGCTCGTGAACCTTGATATATGCGTCCGCCAGCTGCTGCCTTATGCTTTGGAAGTTCTTATCGTCCTCCGGCAGAGAGACGGAGGTTATATAGAAATTGTGCAGCTCAAGGCCGTATTCTTCAAAGCCGGGGGCAATGCGCAGGCGCAAAGCTTCGCTAAGTTCGGCTGTGTGTGCGTCTATTTCAAGAATATTCAGCTCCTGTTCCTTTATAACGCTGCCCAGGAAGGAGCGTATCTCCATATTCATCATGCCGCGGAACGCCACCTGCAGCGATTTTACCGCCCGCGCTCCTTCGCCGGAAAGCTCCGCCTTATTGCCGACAAGGCCGCCCGTTGTGCCAACAAGCTTAACTATCAGCTTGCGCGCATCGCCGACCATCAGATTCATTTCGCCGCTTGCGCCAATGTCCAGCGGTATCTGCGTGATTGGGTCAATGAACCTTACGCGGGAGCTTGTGCCCCATTTAAGGTCCATCTGCATTGCTTTGTTTATGAAGTATACTTCCGCATGGAACGGATTTGCCCCGCCCGTGGGCAGGGACTGCACCTTGTTCAGCAGGGGCAGACGCTGAGTTTCAAGTATATGCTCGCCGGGGCCGAAAAGGTCAAGCGCCTTGCCGTTGAGCAAGAACAGCGCCTCCTGCGATTCGTGCACGATAAGCTTGGAGCCGTAATAGAAATCCTCTATTGGGTGCTTCCAAACAAAGGTAGAATTGTCCCCTTCGTATTTTATAACGCTTAATATATTGTCCCGTACCAGCTTTGCGCGTTCCAGCTCCGCCTGCGCATTGAAGCGGAACCCGCACAAGGGACATTCAGCCTCCGCGCCCGCGCCGGATTTTTTGCTCACGCCTATGCCGCAGCCGCATTGCGGGCAGCTTACGCGCGTTTGCTTTGTAAATTCCTCCATGGGGGCGAATTTGCGCTTGCAGTCCGGACAAGTTACCGTTTTCTGCGACTTTTTGAACACAACATTCGTGCCGCAGCTTGGGCAGGCGGCGGATTCCATGCGCTCCTGCTTAACGTCCACCATTTTGCCGCAATGCTTGCATTGCACAACCCTGCTGCTTCTGCTGAAAAAAGAAGTGGAAGCCACAAGCTCTTCGCCGCAATCCGGACACTGAATGATTATTTTTGCCATGATAAACCCTCCCAAAATTTGAAATAGAAGAATGTTTCTACATATATAACAATATAGCTTGAGTTTACAGAACAGCACGAAATATGTCAATACACGCGGGAGATATTTTGACATAAAAGCGTTTGCATAATATAATCAAAATAAAGTTGCTGATACGGAGGACGATATGGCGAAGCAACTCGGTATCCGGCAGCTACCTATCTTCCAACTTTATCATATGAAAAACTTTTTCACAATTTCATCCAGCTGCGCCGATATTTCCGTGAAGCCGCAATTTAGGTCAAGTGTTTTTGCGCATATTAAATTGCCGCTCATATTGAACGCTTCATTGATGGAAGGCTGCTCGTCCGTTTTTGCATATAGCAGCAGGCCGGATACATCGCCGCCCTGCGCGGCATGATTTTTTACATATGCAAACATCTGATAAAGATGGCCTGAGCGCAGCGTGTTTGCGCTGTACGGCGATGGCAACATGATTTGATTATAGAATTTTGCGTCTATAATGAGCGTCTTTGTGCCGCGGGACAGCATGATGTCGGATTGCATCTGCGGCAGAAGATGGGAGTTCGGAGCATCCAATGCCCATTCGATTTGCGATGAGGCGGCCTTTAACTCCGGGTGCTCCTTGCGATAGTATTCCAAAATGAACTTTTCGTATAGCCTTGCCATCTGCGGTTCATCAAACTCCGCAAGTTTAAGCGAACCCGACTGCGCGGAGTGCAGCAGACCTTTTACAACCAAGTAGCATATTGAAATAAGCATTTGATATTCTTCATCGTTGCGATAATACTGTAAATGCCAATTTATCGAGTGCATGTCAATGGTATCAACATCGCCAAAATACATGAGAAGATTGCGAATTTCATGCTTGCGCTGTTTGGATATATCCGCCCTTAGCAGAAGTTCGAGGGTTGATTTGAGTATGCGGTTTTTATATGTGTTTATTGAGTATTCGTCAAAATCGCACACAAGCTGCCGCCTAAGCATGGAATTGCTCTTGAGTGAACCGGTAATATCTATTTTGCCGCGCACGGCTGTGAGCGGCTCCGTAAACGGTGTATACTCCCTTTGAAAGCCGCGCTTTAGCTGCGCCGATACTCCGCGGCAAAGTATGGCCGCGCATAACTCAGCCGAATTGTGAAACGATTCTGCCGCCATACGCCTGTATCCGTTCCCACGCAGAGCGCGAAAGGCATACGAGAGCATATAGTATATGTTTTGTATCGGTATCACCGTATTGCCCCTCGTAGCCTATCCGCCCATTTATTGACGATGGGCCTATCGTCAAACCAGTATTCGCTTATCAACGGAAGTATTTCGTATTCCACGATGAATGAAAGGTCAGGCTGACTATCGGGCTGAATATTGCAAAAGTAGCTATGTCCGATGCAGAAGCCTTCGCCGAGTGCATCGTCGTTAGCTATAGCGGCGTTCAGTTCCTTTACGCAGTCTATAAGCCTGTTGAACTTCGCGTTTGCCAGGCTTTTTTGATACTTGATGAATCCGTCCGAATCGAACGCGGGGTTTATGGTAACGAAGGCGAAACGGCGGCGCAGCGCGTAATCCAGCATGGCAAGGCTGCGGTCTGCGGTGTTCATCATGCCTATGATATACACGTTTTCGGGCACGCTGAACAGTTCATCGGAATACAAAAGCCGCATTTGCTGTCCGCGCTTGTCGCTTTCTATAAGCATGAACAATTCGCCGAATATTTTGCTCAGGTTGCCGCGGTTGATTTCATCTATTATAAAAAAATACGGGCGGCTCGCATCGGCCTCGGCTTTTTTGCAGAAATTGTAAAATACGCCCTTTCTCAGCTCAAAGCCGCTTTCGGTCGGGCGGTAGCCCTCTATAAAGTCCTCATAGGAATAGCTTTGGTGGAATTGTATATACTCAATTCTATGTGAACTAAGCCAACCAACTATTGAGCAGGCGAGCTTTTGTGCAATGTATGATTTCCCAACACCTGGTGCGCCTTGTAATATAATATTGTGCTTTGTGGTGATTAGGTTGACGATATCATAATACTGTAGCGAGTCAAAGTTATACACGTCGTTTAAAAAGTCAATTCGTGTATATCTGGTGAATTCTGGTATGATTTTGGTTTCACTGAAGGTATCTTTTAATTTAGCAATATATCCTGTATGACGTGTTATGTTTTTTAGGCAGCTCGTTGTCTCGCAACCTGGAATTGACCAAATTCCTTGTTGTATCCAATGCACATAGCGAACACTTTTAGTGCCAGAGTCAGATTCAATGTGCTTAGCATCGGATATAATAACACCATATCCAAACACAGAATTATAGTCTTTTTTTGCAATAATAACATCTCCGCGCTCTATTTCATCCTCAAATTGTCGCTCAATAGTTTCTTTGTCTGAGAATGGGGCAGGCGTATCGCCCGATTCGTTTAGATCTATAGTCATTATGCCGTGTCTGTAGCACTTGTACCAATCAATGAAAGATTGGCAGGGCGAATATATCCAATAGTCAATTCCTTCTATATTAGGATCAAATAAGTTCATGGTAACCTCTCTGCTCGATAGCTTAACATTATACGACGAGTTTACAGAACGGCGCGAAATATGTCAATACACGAAGGAGATATTTTCCCGCGCCGCTCCCTTTTCCCTTGCGCGCGGGGCGGTTTCATGGGATAATATAATTCAGCATAAAATTCAGGGAGGATAGGCTGATGAGGCTGTTTATCGCAATAGATTTGCCCCGCTCCTTTAAGGCGGAGGTTTCAAGGATTCAGAAGGAGCTGAAGCAATTAAGCTGCGGCGGCAGGTTCGTGCCGACGAACAATTTCCACATAACGCTGCATTTCATAGGCGAGAGCCGCGATCTTCAGGGAGCGGTCGCCGCCATGCACGAGGCCGGGCGCGGCATACGGCCGTTTACGCTGCATCTTGGCAAATACGATTGCTTTGACAAGGGCGGGAAGAAAACCTCTTTCCTGGAAGTGAAGGGGCAGCTTGACGAGCTCAACGCCCTTTATGAATCGCTGCAAAGCGCGCTGTATGATAACGGCTTTTCCCGCGAGCGCAAGCGCTTTACGCCGCATATAACGCTGGGCCGCAACGTGGAGCATGATGAAATTGCCACGATGGAGCTTAAAAACCTTTCGCCCAACGCCAGCATGACCGTTATGGGCTTCACCCTGTTTGAAAGCCGGCGCGAGGACGGCAAGGTGGTCTATTTCCCGCTGCATACGGAAAGGTTCTAAGGCTTATATTTTAGCGGAAAGGGGTTATGCGCATGGGACGGGTGAGCATACTTACCGGCCGCTCCGGCAGCGGAAAAAGCCGGTATTTAAGGAGCATAGCTGCGGAGCTTATAAAAAAGGGCGAACGGGTGCTGTATATAGTGCCGGAGCAGTTCACGTTTGAAACCGAGCGCGCGCTGGCGGAAACGATGGGCTGCGGCCTTTGGGATGCGGACGTATTCTCGTTCACATCGCTTGCACGCAGGGTGCTGAATGAATTCGGCGAACGGCGCACGCTTATGAGCGAACAGGGCCGCCTTATGGTAATACGCAAATGCGCGGACGAGCTTGCGCCCAAGCTTATCTCCTTCGGGCGCGTGTACCACAGGGGCGGCTTCACGGGCGAGTGCGCCCGCTTTTTTATAGAGGCAAAACGCGCGGGCATAGAGGCGGACGCGCTTATGGACGCGGCGAACGAGAAGGGCACGGATACGCCGCTTGGCGCAAAGCTGCACGATTTGGCGCTGCTTTACGGCGCAAGCGAAGCATATATGGCGCGTACATCGCTGGATGCGGAGGAATCGCTGCGGCTGCTCTCGGAGCTTTTGCCCAAAAGCGAGCTTGGCTCGCGCCACGTTATAATAGACGGCTTTGATATGATATCAAGGCGGCTTTACGGCGCGATAGCCGCGCTTATAGACGCCGCGCCGCACGTTACCGTTGCGCTCAGGATTGATCTTTCGCCGGAATGCCGCGATAAGGCCGTTTTTTCGGCAGACAGGCGAATACTCAATAAAATACTTTCCATCTGCGAAGAACGCGGCATAACGCCGGACTTTATCACGCCCGATGGTGAGCGGCCGCGCCATGCATCGGCGGCGCTGAGGCACCTTGAGCGCGAGGGGTTCGCGTTCCCGTATAATAAGTTTGACGGGGCGGCAAACGGCGCGATTGAGCTTTTTGCCGCGACGGATGTTAAGGCGGAGGTAACTGCCGCGGCGGAAAAGGCGCAGCGTCTTATTGACGAAGGATATCGATACCGCGACATTGCAATAATAGCATCCGATACGGATAAATACCTTGAGCCCATGATGCGCGCGCTGAGGGAGCGGCACATACCGTTTTTTACCGATGCAAAGCGCAAGCTTGCAAGCTACGCCGCAAGCGAGGCCACGCTGTTTGCCCTGCGTGCGGCGGGCGGCAGCTATTTAAGGGAGGATATGCTTGCCCTTGTTAAAACGGGGCTGTGCGGCGTTAATGCGGAGCAGGCGGAGATTTTTGAAAACTATGCCCTTGCGCGCGGGATACGCGGAAGCGCGTTCAAATCCCCCTTTGGCGAAGGCGCGCCCGCGGCGGCGGAGGAAGCCAGGGGCATTGTTATGGGTCCGCTTGAAAAGCTGAGCGAAGCTCTGAAGGATGCGCCTACTGCGGCGGGCAAGGTGCGCGCGCTTTATCAGTATACTGTGGATATATCGCTGCGGGAGCAGCTCACTGCGGAGGCGGAGCGGCTGAAAGCGCAGGGCAGGCTGGAACGCGCGGACGAAACGGCGCAGGTATATAATTTGCTTATAACCGTTATGGAGCAGATGCACGCCATTTTGGGGGACGCAAAAATAGCCAACCGCAAATTCACCTCCGTATATAAAGAAGGCATTGACGCATACGAAGTGGGTGTTATCCCCTCCGCGGCGGATCAGCTGCTGCTGGGCAGCCTTGGCCGCAGCAAGGCGCGCAGCATACGCGCGCTTATAATACTGGGCGCGGCAAACGGGCATTTCCCCGCCGTTTACGGGGACGACGGCATGATAGACGACGAGGAGCGCGCCTCCCTTGCCCAAATGGGCTTAGGCGAAATGCCAAGCACGGCTCAGCTTAACGATAAGGAATTCGGCGATGCTTACGGCGCGGTAACAAAGCCCACGGATAAGCTTTGGCTTTCATACACAATGGGCAGCGGGAGCGACACGGCAACCCCGTGCGAGCTGATGGACCGCATTGCGGACATGTTCGGCGACGTTTCGATAAAAACCGACATAGAGGAGGAATCCGCTTCCACCGCGCCGAGCGCATACAGCGCGCTTATAAAGCACCTGCGCACGGGCGTTGAAAACGGGCATATTGATGCGCGCGCGGGCGAGCTTTACGCCGCGCTGCATAAAGACAGCGAGTATGCCCGAAAGCTTGCTTCGCTGCCTTCTGCATTGTTCCCAAGCGTATCGGCGGAGCCGCTTGGGGAGGACGCGGCGCACAGGCTTTACGGCGCGCGGCTAAGCGGGGGCATAACATCAATAGAAAAATTCAACGGCTGCCCGTTCAAGCATTTTGCATCGGTGGGGCTGAAGCTGACCCCGCGCAAGGAATACCGCGAACGCAAGGCGGACGAAGGGCTTTTCTGCCACGAGGCCATGTCTTTGCTCACGAAGGAGCTTATTGCCATGGGCAAAGGGGACGGCAGCATAACGAACGATCAGCTTGAAACATTGCTCGATTCAATATTGCCAAAGCTTATAGCGCAGCATAACAACGGCGTGCTTATGGACACGGCGCGCAGCCGCGCGGCCGCGGCGCGGCTTATACGGCGGGTGAAGGCCACGGCGTATGCGGTAGTGGAGCAGCTAAGGCGCGGGGAATTCAGCATAAGCGGTACGGAGACGGAATTCGGCATAGGCAAGCGCTATCCGGAACTTATATTGGAACTGCCCGGCGGCGGAAGATATATACTCAGCGGCAGGATAGACCGCATAGACAGCTATACCTCCGATTCTGGCGAAAAGTTCGTCCGCGTAATAGATTACAAGAGCAAGTCCGGCTCCGCGTTCGACTGCGCGGACATTGCGGACGGCAAGCGACTCCAGCTTCCGCTCTATATTGCTGCAATAGAGGCCGCGGGCGCAGCCGAGCGTGCGGCGGGCATGTATTATCTGCCCGTGCATGAAGGCATAATCAACTCAAGCGGCAAGGAGGACGATTTTGGCGCGCGCATACTGAAGGAATTCAGGCTGCGCGGGGCATGCCTAAACGACGCCAAGCTTATTGAGCTTGGCGGCGGGGAGGACGTGCAGCCCACGGCGCGGAGCGGATGGAGACTGAGCGAGGAGCAGCTTAAAGGCACGGTGAACTTCGCCGTGGATAAGGCAAAGCAGACTGCATATAAAATAGCCAAAGGCCACGCGGAAGCATATCCGCTTATTGATAAGCGCGGGTATGACGAATGCTCAATGTGCGATTACAACAGCGTGTGCGGGTTCGATGCAACGCTGCCATGCTGCAAATACAGGCGTGCAAGCATTATAAAAAAGGACGATTTTTTGGAGGAGGTCAGCCATGCCCAAATGGACCGCTGAACAGCAGCGCGCAATAGACGCCGATGGCAATCTGCTCGTAAGCGCGGGCGCGGGCAGCGGCAAAACCGCCGTTTTGACCGCGCGCATAGTGCGCCTTATACGCGGCGGGGAAAGCATAAATTCCGTGCTGTGCGTAACGTTTACAAACGCGGCGGCGGCGGAGATGAAAAAGCGAATAGAAAAAAGCCTTGCCCGTGCCGCTGCGGAAGCGGAAGGCGAAGAAGCGGAAAAGCTTTACCGGGCGGCGCGCGGAGTGAGCGCGGCAAGCATATCCACGCTGCATTCATTCTGCACGCAGGTATTAAGAAGGCATTTCAACCTTGCCGGGCTTGACCCGGCGTTCCGCGTGGCGGATGCGGGGGAAACGGCAATACTGCGGCAGAATGCATACGACGAACTGGTGGAGGACCGTTACGCCTTGGGCGGCGGCAGCTTCAATCTGCTTATGGAAGGGCTTGGCGGGGACGAGGCCGCGGAGGACGCGATATACTCCGTTTATGATTTTGCCCGTTCGCAGATAGACCCTTATGCATGGCTTGACGGCGCGATTTCGCAATACGATGCGGACAGCGAAGAAGCCTTGCTGCGTTCGGGCGCGGCGGCGGGGCTGATGAAAAAAAGCCTTGCCAATATTTCTGCCCGGTGCGACGCGCTGCAATCAGCCCGAAATGATTTGATGCAATGCGGCGCGGAAAAGCCCACGGCGTTTATAGACGGGGAGCTTTTAACGGCGCGCGCACTTTTGCTTTGCCAAAACGCGGCGGAGCTTGCCGCCGCGCTTGAAGCATTCGCGTTCGGCAAAGGGCGCATAAATTGGGACGGGCTTGAAGGGCCGCTGCGCGACGCGGCGGATACTGCGCGCACAGATATGAAGAAAGAGATAGCGGATGCGCGGAAATTCTGGTGCGCAGGGGACTATATTGAAACGATGCGGCTGCACAGGCCGCTTATAGCCGAGCTTTGCGGCTTTATAAAAGAGCTGGACGAACGCTATGCGCAAAAAAAGCTTGACGCGGGCTGTATAGACTACGGCGACATGGAGCACAAATGCTTAGCCGTGCTGAAAATACCCGAAGCGCGGGAGGAATACAGCCGCCGCTTTAAGCACGTTTTTATGGACGAATATCAGGACTGCAACCCCGTGCAGGAAAGCATACTGAAAAGCATAGCGTCGGGCGGCTCAACGTTCCTTGTAGGGGATGTGAAGCAGTCCATATACCGTTTCCGCCTGGCTGAACCGGCGCTGTTCATGCAGCGGTATGCGGATTACCAACGCGGAAACGGCGGGGAGCTTATATGCCTAAACCATAATTTCCGCAGCGCGTGCGGAGTGATAAACGCGGTGAACAGCCTGTTTTGGCGCATTATGCACCGCGAAGCGGGGGAGATAGAATACGACGACGAAGCGGCGCTGAAGTTCGGCCGCAACGACGGCGGGGAGGACGAGACACGCGCGGAGTTCATATTGCTGGACATGATGGACGCTCAGGCGGACGCGGAAGAAACGGAGACGGATACCGCGGCGGTTGAAGCGGCAGCAGCGGCGCGAAGGATACACGAGCTGATGGACACAGAGCGCATTACCGACGCTGCCACAGGGGAGGAAAGGCCGCTTAAATATAGCGACTTTGCCGTGCTGCTGCGCTCCTATAAGGGCAGCGCGGAAACATGGATGCGTACCCTTGCGGCCAACGGCGTGCCGGCGTATGCGCTGCTGTCGGACGGGTACTTCGATGCGATAGAGGTGCGCGTTTTCATGGATCTATTGCGCATTATAGATAACCGCAGGCAGGATATTCCGCTGGCGGCGGTGCTGCGCTCCCCGATAGGCGGCTTTGATGAAAAGGAGCTTATTGCGCTTAAAACGGACTTCCCCGCGCCGCCGGAGCGGGGGGAGGACTGGGCATGGATAGACCGCGTGAACGCCGCGGCGGCAGCGGGCGGCGAGCTTGGGCAAAAGGCAAAGCGGTTTATGGATAAGCTGGAATATTACAGGCAGGAGGCCAAGCTGCTGGGCGCGGAGGCGCTGATAGGCATGCTGCTGGACGAAACGGGATACGGCGAATACTGCGCGGCGATGCCGGGCGGCAGGCAGCGGCAGGCCAATTTGGAAGCGCTGTGCGAACGTGCGCGGGGCTGCGCCGCGGCGGGGGTAAGGAGCCTTGGCGGGTTCCTAAGCTACATGGAAAAGGTATCCGCGGCCAATGTTTACGGCGCGCCGCAGACGGGCGGGGCAAACGTTGTAAGCATAATGAGCATACACGCAAGCAAGGGCCTTGAATTTCCGTATGTTATAATTGGCGGGCTTAATTCGGGCTTCGTGCGGGAGGGCATGGACGATTTGGTCTGCGAAAAGGAGCTTGGCATAGGCGCGCGGCTTATATCGGGCGAGATAAAGCGAAAATCCTTTCTGCACGAGGCCATAACGGCAGCACTTTCGGCAAAGGCCACGGCGGAGGAAATGCGCGTGCTTTACGTTGCCATGACGCGCGCGAGGGAGCGGCTGATAATGCTTTGCGCGGCGAAGGACGGGGCAAAGCTTGTGAACAGCGCGCTTGCGCCGCAGACACAGAGCAGCATAATTATGCAAAAAAGCTTCGCCGCATGGCTGCTCGGGCATATACTAAACTCCAAAAGCGGCAACGAAATACGGGCAAAATACGGGCTGAAGCCCGTGTTTGAGCCGGATGTGCATATTTATGCGCGTTGCGAACCCGCTCCGCTGGCGATGCCGGGCGGCGGACGGATGGACGAGGGCAAATACAATGAATTTGTGCGCGGTGCTTTGGCGCATGCCGATGGGAAGCCGGGCGGATTCTTCACGCGGACATACGTGCACGCGGCGGACGTGGAACTGCCGACGAAGCTGTCCGTAACGTCGTTGAGCGGCGGGGAGCAGATGGAGCTGACCGATGCGCCAAGCTTTGCGCGGGAGGAAAACGTTGCCCCGGCGCAGTTCGGCACGGCTGTGCACGAAATAATGCGGCGGCTGCCGCTGGATAAGCCCATTACGGAGCGCAGCGTTGCGGAGTTTGCGCAAGACTTGGTCAAAGCCGGACTTATGGACGGGATCGTTGCCGACGCAGTGCCGGCGCGGAACATTGCGGCGTTCTTTAGCGGAGAGCTTGGGCAAAGGCTGCTGCGCGCGGAAACCGTGCGGCGGGAGGTTGAGTTCAATTTACGCATAGGGGCGAGGGATCTGCTGGGCGCGGACACGGACGAGGCGGTGCTGCTGCAAGGCGTTATAGACTGCTGCTTTACGGAAAACGGCGAATGGGTGCTGATAGACTACAAAACGGACAGAGTTGCACAAAATTACAGCGCCTACGACGCAGCAAAGAAACATTTTGCACAGCTTAGGCTGTATAAAACGGCGCTGGAGCGGCTCACGGGGCGAAAAGTGCGCCAAAGCTACATATATCTGTTCAGCATAGGTAAAGCAGTAGAGTACAGCGAGGATTTTTAGCATGGAATACCGGTATACGGTAAATCGAGTATTGCGTCAGACGGAGGACGAACTGCGCCCCGTGGCCCACGAGGAGGCGGAAATCGAAGCGCGCGAACTTGTTATGCATTCATTGGGCATTGGAAGCCGTGCGGAGCTTGCGGCAAATGTAAATAAAGAAATGAACAGCGAACAGTACGCCAAATTGCGGGAATATATTTTACGCCGAAAAACAGGCGAGCCGCTGCAATACATACTTGGCTTTTGGGAGTTTATGGGGCTCAGGTTCAAAACGGATGCGCGTGCGCTGATACCGCGGCAGGATACGGAGACGCTTTGCGAGGAAGCGATCGCGCTGATAAAGCGGCGCGGATACAAAACCTGCCTTGATTTATGCGCGGGATCGGGCTGCATAGGCATAAGCATTGCGAATATCTGCGGCACAGAAGTTACCCTTGCGGATATAAGCGAAGCCGCGCTGAGCCTTTGCCGCGAAAACGCGGAGGCAAACGGCGTAAGCATACGCACGATAAAAACCGACATGCTTGATGAAATTACGGATAAGTACGACATAATTGTATGCAACCCGCCCTACCTTACGGCGAGCGATATGGCGTCGCTTCAGCGGGAGCTTACGTTTGAACCGGCAAACGCGCTTTACGGCGGGGAGGATGGGCTGGATTTCTATCGCCGTATCGCGCGGGATTATGCACAAAGGCTTAACGAGGGCGGTGCGCTTGCGCTGGAGGTTGGAATACATCAGGCGGAGGAAGTGGCAAAAATGCTCGGCGGGGCGCGGATAGTTAAGGACGTTTGCGGCATAGAGCGGGCGGTGATAAAGGAATGGTAAAGCGAAGCTTCATTGTAATAATAATTGCGGCGCTTGTATTGGCGGCGGCAACGGTGGGCTGCGCGGCCGGGCCGCAGGAATACGTTACCGTACCCGCTCCCGCGGCAACACAGGCAAGCGAAACAGCCGCGCCGGTTGAACCGGCTCCTGCGCCCACGCCCACGGCCGAACCCACGAACGAACCAACGCCAGAGCCTACGCCGGCCGTGCAGGAGGCTACTGTCGGCTTCGTTGGGGACATACTGATGATGACGCGGCAGATAGCCGACGCAAAAACCGAAACGGACTACGATTTTACGGAAAGCTTTTTGCCGATGAAGAGCGTGTTTGAATCGGTGGACATAATGTGCGCGGACTTTGAAGGCACGTTCGGCGGGGAGGAGGCGGGCTATACGCAGCCAAAGGCTACCCCCGCCCCCGCAACGGAGGAAAACCCGAACCCCACCAATCCGCCAATGCAAAGCTTCAGCGCGCCGGACGAGCTGGCAAAAAACCTTTTCGATGCGGGGATAGACGCCGTTACCACCGCTAACAACCATGCCATGGACCGCGACGACGCGGGCCTTTTCCGCACGATAAACGTGCTTAGGGCGGCGGGAATAAAAACCGCGGGCACGGCGTTTAGCATGGAGGACTTCCTTACGCCGTGCGTAATTGAAAAAAACGGCATAAAAATAGGCCTGGTCGGCGCAACGCAGATACTCAACGGCACCGCGCCCAAGATAGACGCCGAAAACAGGGACTTTGCGCTTACGCGGCTTGACGAGAAAATGGTAAAAAGTCAAATATCGGCTTGCACGGGGGCGGGTGCGGAGTTTATAATCATAATGGTGCATTGGGGCTATGAGCATCAAAGTACGGAGGACGAATCCCAGCGCCGGTTTGCGGCGAAGCTGATAGACTGGGGCGCGGATGCGATAATAGGCGCGCATTCGCATTGCCCGCAGCCCATGGAATGGATAGACGCGGAGCGGAACGGGCAGGTGATAAGGGTGCCGGTGGTGTATTCGCTTGGGAACTTCATATCCAATATGTCGCAGGAGTATGCCAAAATAGGCGTATTCGCGCGGATAAGCATAACAAAGGACGAAGGCGGCGTGCGCTGCGAAGAACTTGCGTGCCTGCCGCTGTATTGCTGCAGGGCGGAACCTGCGGCGGGCGGAAGGGCCGTGCACAGGACGCTGCCATGCTTCATTGAAAACGGAGCCGTGGCGAACGATGCCGGCATGGACGAAAGCGTGCTGAGGGCGATGCAGAAGGCATACGACCACGTTGCGGCGGTATGCATAGGCGAAAGGGAAGATATACACATGATTGAACGGAGCGAGATTTATGCTGGAGAAGCTTAAGGGAATAAAGGAAAGATACGAGCAGCTTACGGCGCTTTTGAGCGACCCCGCGGTTATAGGCGACCAGAACCGCTACCGCGAGCTGAGCAAGGAGCAGGCGGGGCTGACGGACATAGTGAACGCATACGACGAATACATGGCGGCGGATGCGGAAATAGAAAGCTGCAAGGCCATGCTGGAGGAAGCGGACGACGCAGCCATGCGCGAAATGATACACGAGGAGCTGAGCGGGCTGAGCGCGAAGGAGCATGAACTGAGCGAGCAGCTTAAGGTTATGCTGCTGCCCAAGGATCCCAACGACGACAAGGACGTTATAATAGAAGTGCGCGCGGGCACGGGCGGCGAGGAAGCGGCGCTGTTCGGGGCGGATTTATTGCGCATGTACACCCGCTACGCCGAGCGGCACGGCTACAAGGCCGAGCTTATGAACGAGAACTACACGGAAAAGGGCGGCGTGAAGGAAGTTGTGCTCTCGCTTCAGGGAAAGGGCGCATACAGCCGCATGAAGTTTGAAAGCGGAGTGCACAGGGTGCAGCGCGTGCCGGAAACGGAATCGCAGGGGCGCATACACACGAGCGCGGCGACTGTTGCGGTACTGCCGGAGGCAGAGGACGTGGAGGTTGACATAAACCCCAACGATTTGCAGATAGACACATACCGAAGCGGCGGCGCGGGCGGACAGCACGTTAACAAAACCGAAAGCGCAATAAGGATTACGCATATACCCACGGGGCTTGTGGTGCAGTGCCAGGACGAGCGCAGCCAACATAAGAACCGCGACAAGGCCATGCGCGTGCTCAAAAGCAGGCTGCTTGAGCTTTACCAAAGCAAGGCGGCGGAGGCCGAGGCGGACGAGCGCAAGAGCCAGGTAGGTTCGGGCGACCGCAGCGAGCGCATACGCACATATAACTTCCCGCAGAGCAGGGTTACGGACCACCGCATAGGGCTTACGCTATATAAGCTGGAAGCATTCCTTGACGGGGACATGGACGAAGTGATAGACGCGCTCATTTTGGCGGAGCGCACGCGGCAGCTATCCTCGGCGGAGGAATAACGCCGCATAAAACAGGAGGCAGGCAATGAAAACGCAGTATGCAAACGCCGTAACGCAATACGAAAACGGGACGAGCCTGGGCGGACGTATAATAAAAGAAGGCGGGCTGGTCGTTTTCCCGACGGAGACGGTATACGGCCTTGGCGCGAACGGGCTTAACAGCGAGGCGGTGCTGAAGATATTCGCCGCCAAGGGCAGGCCCGCGGACAATCCGCTTATACTGCACATTGCCAAAAAGAGCGAATTAAAGCCGCTGTGGAGCCACGTTCCGGATAATGCGCGGATACTGGCGGACACGTTCTGGCCAGGGCCGCTGACAATGATATTCAACAGAAGCTCCATCGTGCCGGACGAGGTGACTGCGGGGCTTGATACGGTTGCGGTGCGCATGCCGCTGAACAAAACCGCGCGCGCGCTGATAAACGCGGCGGGCGTGCCCATAGCCGCGCCGAGCGCGAACCTGAGCGGTAAGCCCAGCCCCACCACGGCCGAACACGTTCGGCAGGACATGGACGGCAGGGTTGATTTGATAATAGACGGCGGGCCGTGCAAATACGGCCTTGAATCCACGGTGGTCAGCCTGATAGGCCGGCCTACCATACTGCGCCCCGGTGCGGTTACGAAGGAGATGCTTGAAGCGGTCATAGGCCCGGTGGACGTGGCGCACGCGGTGCTTTCCCCCCTGAGGGAGGGCGAAACGGCGGCAAGCCCGGGCATGAAATACCGCCACTATGCGCCGGATGCGGAGGTGGTGGTCGCCGAAGGCAGGGAAAGGGATATAGCGGCAAAGATATGCCGCGAGTACGACGCACGCGAGGCCGCAGGCGAGGATTGCATTATTTTTGCAACAAAGCAGACGCAGCCCTTTTATAGGGGGCGCAACTGTGTTATAATAGGGGACAGGACTGAACCGGCAACGCTGTGCGCATCGCTGTTTTACAGCCTTAGGGAATACGGCGGCAGGGCGGACGTTATATTTGCCGAAGCTTTGCCCAACGACGACATGGGCCTTGCATATATGAACAGGCTGCTGCGTTCAGCCGGATTCAACATAATTTAATACAAAATGAACCGCAAAACGCACGCAAAGTGTATCGAACGGTTTAATTTTATAATTTGATCAAAACAAGGAAGGTTGGTATAGGATGGATCGAAGAATTGCCATAGGCTGCGACCACGGCGGATTTGCTCTTAAAAAGGAGTTAATCCCGTTTATTGACTCTCTTGGCTACGAAACGATAGACATTGGCTGCTATGATGAAAACAGCGTTGACTATCCGGACGTAGCTTTTTCTTTAGCCGAAAAAGTCGGCTCCGGTGAAATTTCCCGGGGAATAATAGTGTGCGGCACGGGCATAGGCGTGAGCATATGCGCCAACAAGGTGCGCGGAGTGCGCTGCGCGCTTTGCACGGACGAAACTATGGCCCGCCTTACGCGCGAACATAACGACACGAACATGCTGGCGCTGGGCGGCAGGATAGTAGGCACGGAGCTTGCCAAGGGCATAGTAAAAACCTGGCTTGAAACGGAATTTTCAAACGGGCAGCGGCACATTAACCGCATAGCCAAAATAACCCAATACGAGAACAAATAAATTTATATAAGGAGACGCAAATGAGTACAGTACACGTTATCGATCATCCCCTTGTGCAGCACAAGCTGACCTTCCTAAGGGACAAGAACACCGGTTCAAAGGAATTTCGCGCGCTGGTGGAGGAGCTGGCAATGCTGCTTACATACGAAGCTACCCGCGATCTTCCCCTTGAAAAAGTGCAGACGGAGACCCCCGTTGCCATGGCGACCACTGAGGTGCTTGCCGGCAAAAAGCTTGGCATAGTGCCCATACTCCGCGCCGGTCTTGGCATGGTGGACGGCATGCTGAGCCTTATCCCCGCGGCGAAGGTGGGCCACGTCGGCCTTTACCGCGACCCGGAAACGCTAAAGCCTGTTGACTATTACTGCAAGCTGCCTTCCGACATAGAGGAGCGCGACATAATAATCGTTGACCCGATGCTGGCCACCGGCGGCAGCGCCGTTGCGGCGATAGACGTTATAAAGCGCGCGGGCTGCAAGAACATAAAGCTGGTGAACCTGATAGCCGCGCCCGAGGGCATAAAGGCTGTGCAGGCGGCGCATGATGACGTGGACATCTACGTTGCGCATGTGGACGACTATCTTAACGACCACGGCTACATAGTGCCCGGCCTTGGCGACGCGGGCGACAGGCTGTTCGGCACCAAATAAAAAGGACAGTTCCTATCCTAATATACACTTTATCTTATCCGCTGACGGGCGGCCGTAAGGCCGCCCGTTGGTTGTAGGTGGGGGGGGGGAAAATAAAACAAACCAAAGCACTGCAAGCTACTTTATAACTTTTTTTGCCAGGGGGCCAGGGAAGATTTCGATTTCTCCCCTTAGGCCCC
>ERZ779851.242-NODE-242-length-56691-cov-13.132495_pt1 | contig 56691 bp, 63 predicted proteins | sample MGYA00511094_ERZ779851 | MGnify/ENA primary metagenome ERZ779851 (study PRJEB29588, sample SAMEA2155512) | human gut metagenome | biome: human gut; feature: human-associated habitat; material: faeces | place: Denmark | collected 2008/2010 ...
GTAGCAGCTAAAAGCCACTACGCTTTCAAATCTAACTTTTGGGGGTCACCACACAAGAAAAACAGCTTTTTTATTATACATATTTATATTTTTTTCTGTTTGCCACAAAGAATGATACGCTTACAATGAGCGAGCAAATTTCAGCGCCGACAACGGCAAGCCAAATTCCGTTGAGGTCAAGTAATAACGGAAGAATAAAGATAAATGCGACCTGAAAAACCAGCGTTCTCAAAAATGATATTATAGCGGAAACAAGACCGTTGTTCAGCGCTGTAAAAAATGCCGATGCAAAGATATTGATACCACTTATAATGTATGACAGCGCAAACAGGCAGATTGCATTGGTTGTCATATCGTGCAGTTCTTTGTTGTATCCTACGAAAATTCCTGCCAGAGCAGAGGAAAGAATTTCTGCACAGGCGGTAAGGATAACTGCGGTTGCCGACAGCAAAATAAGGCTTTTTTTGAAAAGGCTTTTCAGCTCATCGGTATTTCCTGCGCCGTAGTGGTATCCGATAATCGGAGCAACTCCGACCGAGTAGCCGAGGTAAGTGCCAACAAAAATAAATCCGACATACATTATAATGCCGTAAGCTACAACGCCGTCGTAACCCGCATATTTAACAAGCTGTAAATTGTAGAGCATATTTACAAGCGACATTGAAATGTTTGTTACCATTTCGGAAGAGCCGTTTGTGCAAGTTTTAAGTATCGGTTTAAGTTCAAGTTTGGTTTTAACAAGCTTCAGCGGCGACTTGTTTTTGCGTGCAAAGTAGAATATCGGGATCATTGCGCCGATAAATTGGCTTATACCGGTTGCAAGCGCAGCGCCAAATACGCCCAAGCCGAATACATAGATAAACAGGAAGTCAAGCATCATATTTGTAAGTCCTGCGGCAAGAGAAACTCCAAGTCCCATTGTAGGTTTTTCGGCAACTACAAGAAAACTTTGAAAGCAGTTCTGAAGCATAAAGAATGGGAGAGCGAACAAAAGAGTTCTGCCGTAAACCGAACAAATATTAACCATTTCGCCCTCTGCGCCCAAAAGTTCGGAGATTTGTCTTATAAACAAAATACCGATTGCCGCTAAAACAATACTCGCAATTACCAAAAAATAAATCAGCATTGAAAAATAGCGGTTGGCAAGTTTTTTGTTGCCCTCGCCAATGGTCTTTGAAACAAGAGCACTGCCGCCTGTACCAATCATAAATCCCACAGAGCCGAGCATCATAAGTGCCGGCATAATCAGATTAACTCCCGCAAAAGACTCACTGCCCGCAACATTTGATACGAACAGTCCGTCAACAACCCCGTAAACAGATGTAAAAATCATCATTGCAACAGTTGGAATTGTAAATCGGATAAGTTTTTTGTAGGTAAAATGCTCCAATAACTGAATCATATTTCACTCTCCTTTATTTTACATAAAAACAGCTCGGTTATACTATCAATAACCGAGCTCACCCGACATCTTATCGACAGTGTTCCAAAATAGAAACGGTGTTACGACACCATGTCCTCCGATGACTTTATTCATTGTTGTACAGACATTTTAGTATATTTTTATACCAATGTCAAGAATTTAAAGAGTTTTAACACAAAATCATATTTTATTTTTAAGTATATTCGATTATTTCTCAAAATTGTCAATTGTGTAAATAATGCACGCAATTCCGGAAATCATCGAGAACAAAACTGCTCCTGTCATTGCCTCATTAACAGATGCTCCGACAAAAAAGCCGACGATTCCGGCAATGACCATAATGATAACAGACGCTACGGTTCTAAACTTTTTCATATGTCTTTACCTCCCGAAATTCCTGTTTATACTTACATTATAACATTCGGAAAAATTTAAGTCAAATAAAAACAGTCCGTTGAGAGCGGAGTTTTCTCCCGACGGACTGTTTATCGAATTTTTAATCTTTGTATTTATTTACAAAATACTTTTATAGGTGTCGTTTAAAATGTTATACGAATTTTCAAGATATTTTTGTTCTGACGGAGTAAGTTTTAGTTCAAGCATACGCTTTGCGCCCTCACTTCCGATTATTGCCGGATTGCCGAGGAAAACATCTTTTTTGCCGCCGTATTCACCCCGTAATCTAACGGATACCGTGAGTACGGAGTTTTCGTTTTCAAGCACGGCTCTTGCTACACGCACTATTGCCATTCCTATGCCGTAGTATGTCGCTTTTTTGGCGGCGATAATTTCGTGTGCGGCGGTACGGACTTCTCGGCTTATTCGGTCTAAATCCTCCATAAAATAGCTTTTGGAATTGTCTGAAAGAACATCGCAAATCGGTTTTACTGCAATTAGAGCCTGCGACCAAGGTACAAATTCACTGTCGCCGTGTTCGCCGATTACATAGGCGTGTATGTTGCGTGGGTCAACTTCAAAGTATTCGCCCAAAAGATATCTAAGTCTTGCGGTGTCAAGGGTTGTACCCGTGCCGATTACTTTTTCGGCTTTAAATCCCGAAAGCTCGCAGGTAATTCTTGTCATAATGTCAACGGGGTTTGTAGCGACAATAAATATGCCCTCAAATCCGCTTTCCGTTACCTGCGGAACAATTTTTCGGAAAATTTCGTAATTGCCTTTTAACAGCTCAAGTCTGCTTTGCGACGGTTGCCGCTGACTGGCACCCGCACAGATTACAACGATGTCGGCATCTTTACAGTCGCTGTAATTTCCTGCGTAGATTTTTGTACTGGCAGGCGAAAAAGCAATGCCGTGGTTTAAATCCATTGCCTCGCCTCTGGCTCGCTGTTCGTTTATGTCGATGAGTACAAGCTCGTCACAAAGGTTTTGATTCAGAGCCGCATATGCAAAACTCATACCGACCATTCCTGTACCGACAAGTGCGATTTTCTTTTTTTTTGTAAACATATTATTATCCTTTCTGACTTATAATGTAGAGTTGGAGTGATTTTGTTTTGCTTTTTGCAAATCGGTTTTTTTGCTGCGAATTTGAAAATGTATCAAATATATTTTTACAATAAAAGATGAATTTATACGGCTGTATGTACATTGTTTTGGAAAAAAGTGCTTAAGGATTATGATGAAAAAAGACGAATTTGTATTGAAAATTTAATGCTATTGTGATAAACTAATATTAAGCATACAATGCGATTTTATGTGTTGGATTTAAAAAGATTATACGAAGGGATAGATTTGAGATGTATAAGATAGTTAAAAAGAAATCACTCAACCCTACCGTTACTCTTATGGAAATTGACGCTCCGCTTATTGCAAAAAAAGCACAGCCGGGTCAGTTTATTATCCTTAGAGTTGACGAGGACGGTGAGCGTATTCCGCTTACTGTTGCAGGTTATGACAGAGAAAAGGGTACAGTTCGTATTATTTTCCAGATTGTCGGTGCTACAACAGAAAAACTCAACCACTTAAATGAGGGCGACTGCCTTCACGATTTTGTAGGCCCGCTCGGTGTTCCTACTCATACAGACGGCTACAAGAAAGTTTGCGTTGTAGGCGGCGGCGTAGGTTGCGCAATTGCACTTCCTATCGCTGAAAAGCTCCACGAGCTCGGCGTAGAGGTTCACTCTATTGTCGGTTTCAGAAACAAAGACCTTGTTATTCTTGAAGACGAATTCAAGGCTTGTTCAGACAAGTTTATTGTTATGACAGATGACGGTTCACACGGCAGACAGGGCGTTGTTACAACTCCGCTCGAAGAGATGATTAAAGCCGGCGAGAACTACGACCTTGTAATTACTATCGGTCCACTTATTATGATGAAGTTCGTTGTTAAGACAACAAAGCCTTACAACATTCCTACCACAGTTTCTATGAACCCGATTATGATTGACGGCACAGGTATGTGCGGCGGCTGTCGTCTTACGGTTGGCGGCGAAACAAAGTTTGCTTGCGTTGACGGCCCTGATTTTGACGGCTTCCAGGTTGACTTTGACGAGGCTATGAAGCGTGGCGCTATGTACAAGGAATTTGAGCGTAAGGCTTACAGCGAAGCTTGTAATCTGTTTAAGAAGGAGGTTGAGTAATTATGCCGAATATGTCACCTAAAAAAGCTCCTATGCCTACACAGGAGCCTAATGTAAGAAATAAAAACTTTCTTGAGGTAGCTACAGGCTACACAGAGGAAGTTGCAATCGAAGAGGCACAGCGTTGCCTTAATTGTAAGCATAAGCCTTGCGTATCGGGCTGTCCGGTACATATTTCAATTCCTGATTTTATTAAGGAAGTTGCACAGGGCAACTTTTCGGGTGCTTATGATGTAATTTCAAAATCAAGCTCACTTCCTGCAGTTTGCGGCCGTGTTTGCCCACAGGAAACACAGTGTGAGTCAAAATGCGTAAGAGGTATTAAGACCGAACCTGTAGGTATCGGCAGACTTGAGAGATTTGTTGCCGACTGGCACAATGCTCAGACAGATGTTGTTGTAAATAAGCCGGAGCCAAACGGTCATAAGGTAGCTGTAGTAGGTTCAGGCCCTTCAGGTCTTACTTGCGCAGGCGACCTTGCAAAAATGGGTTACGATGTAACTGTTTTTGAGGCACTCCACCTTGCAGGCGGCGTTCTTGTTTACGGTATTCCCGAATTCAGACTTCCAAAGTCAATCGTTCAGAAAGAAGTTGATACACTTAAGGCTCTCGGCGTTAAGGTTGAAACAAATATGGTTATCGGCAGAGTTATCTCTATTGACGAGCTTATGGACGATATGGGCTTTGAGGCAGTATTTATCGGTTCAGGTGCAGGTCTTCCGAGATTTATGAAGATTCCGGGCGAGAACCTTTGCGGCGTTTATTCCGCAAATGAGTTCCTCACAAGAACAAACCTTATGAAGTCTTATAAAGAGGATTCCGCTACACCTATTATGCACGCTAAAAAGGTTGCTATCGTAGGCGGCGGTAATGTTGCTATGGACGCTGCCCGTTGTGCAAAGCGTCTTGGTGCAGATGAAGTTTACATTGTTTACAGAAGAAGTGAAGAGGAACTTCCTGCAAGAAGAGAAGAAGTTGAGCACGCTAAGGAAGAGGGCATTATCTTTAAGCTCCTTAACAACCCTGTTGAAATTCTCGGTGATGAAAACGAGTTTGTAACAGGTATGAAGTGCGTTGAGATGGAACTCGGTGAGCCTGACGAAAGCGGCAGAAGAAGACCTGTTGTTAAGCCGGACAGCGAGTTTGTACTTGATGTTGACGCAGTAGTTATTTCTATCGGTACATCACCAAACCCACTTATCAAGGCTACTACAAAGGGCCTTGAAACACAGAAGTGGGGCGGCATTATCACTGATGAGCACGGTCTTACATCTCGTGAGGGCGTATATGCAGGCGGTGACGCTGTAACAGGTGCTGCTACAGTAATTCTTGCAATGGGTGCAGGCAAAACAGCCGCAGCAGCTATTGACGAGTACATTAAGAGCAAAGAGTAATTCTTATATAAAAAACATTTACCCGATTATAGCAAAAGCTATAGTCGGGTATTTTTTGTGTGTTTCATCGCTAAGATTAATAATTAAGGCTCTTTATCAAAAGTTGGTGTAATTATGGTTTGGTAAAATAATTAAAAAATTTAGGTCAAGCCTTTTTAAAGGCTTGCGGGTTTGGGCAGAGCCCATAAAAAGTTTCCCTTACATCAAATTATCGGGCGCAAACAGCAAAGCTGTTTGCGTGCTAAGACAATGTTTTGAAAACAGGCGATAGCCTTAAAAAGGGGAATAGATAAAATAATGTGCCGTCATTGCGTAGCAATGACGGCACAAATTATAGGGAGTATCTTTTCTCTGTTGCTGTCGCATTGGCTTTCGCCATTGTGTTCAAGCCGCCAAACGGCAAGCCGTTTGGCTATCAAAATTTGCGATAGCATAAAGTATTTGTGGGCGTTGCCCACACCCACAACCTTTGAAAAGGTTGACCAAACTTTTTACTTCGGGACGGAGAGTTTAGCTTTTGCTTTACTTTGTTGCCCGACTGAAACTTAGTCATAATTTATAATTTTGTCATTTTCTTAAAAAGTTAGTCTGATTTTCCCCACCCCATCACTGCAAAACAGCAAACAAAAACCCGATTATAGCCTTTGCTACAATCGGGTATCTTAATACTTTTCTAAATCAGCTTACCGCTTTTTTATACAGCTGTTTATAAACCAAGAACAATGCCACCGATACTATTAAAAAGAACAGTGAGCACGCAAGCACGCACATTATAATGTTATTTGCACACGATACAAACAGCATATATGTTGCTCTTGACGCTATGTTAAAGGTTTCTACCTTCTTTGACAGCAAGATAATCAACGGCAGAACTGCGGTTGACAAAAATGTTGCCGAAGTTGCATAACAGATATATCTTGCGGCTCTGTGTTTCCACTTTGTGGAGAGTATAAAGATTACAATAATTGATATTGAAAGAATAAGACAAACTGCCATTACATACGGAACGATTGTCTTTAAATTCTGAAATCTGCCTGCAAGTTTGCCAAAGAAAGGCAATTCAAGCGACTGCTTGTAAATTTTTGCGGCCTCTTTAATAAGATACTCCCTGTTATCGCTTGACACGCTGTTAGGGTCAATACCTTTTTTCTCAATATACTTGTCAAGTGCAGTGTTAAAAGTCTGCTTAAATGCGGTTTTATCAATTACACTGCCCTTGCCCGAATAGTAGTCGCTGAGGTATTTTTCAACATCATCATGCAACATAACTTCGTTTAGTAAATCGCTAAAGAAATCTTCTTCAAGACCGCTTGCATAACCAAGGTCGGTAAGACTGCTTGTAATTTCATCTTTCTTTTCGGTGATGTAATTACAAGTGTTCATATTGTCGAGAATAAAGTTTTCGTTAAGCAGTGTAAACTGCAAAGTACCTGCCAAGGTAAGCACTGTAAGCAGTACGGCAAGTATAAACGAAAGCAAAATATTTACTATTCTTTTAACAGTTGACATAACGCTTAGTCCTCCCCTGATGTTTTATCAATCTGAGGACCGGACACATATTTTGCATACACAAAAAATCTTTTATCGGTAAGACCAAGCTCGTCAAACGGATAGCAAGTGTACATAATAAGATTTTCGTAGTCGGCAGAAAGGTCATATGCCGATGTATCGGTAGCCTTTTTTACTGCGGTTTCGGTAATCTCGTATGTATAGTTGCCGTAGCTTGTTCTGATTGTGACTTTCTGTCCTGCTTCTGCGTTTTTCAGTCCGTTAAAATATGTATTATTATGACCGGCTACAAGAATTGTTTTTCCGTAACCCGGTATAAAACTGCCGTTATATATGCCTACACCGTTTCGCAGTGCAACATTTCCATCACCGAAGAAAAGGTTATTGTCAATAGAGCAATCCTCTATGATAAGTTCACCGAATTGCTCGCCTGTCTTTGGGTATTGGATTTCACTTATAGGCAGTTTTTTATTTGAATCGGTTTCATTTTTGTTTTCTGACACCGGCACAAATATATTGTTATATTCTGTGGAATAATCTCTTGCAGAGTCCGAAAACATAAGACCTGCTGCCGAAATTAAAGAAGATGACGGCATAAGTACAAGGTAGCCTAAAAGATAAATTACCACAAAAAATATAGAGGGAAGAATTAAAAAACCCTTCCCACCAATTTTTTTATGCCTGTGTCTGGTATTTTTCATATCAGACATTTACAATCAAGCTCTTTCTCTTTTTTTAACAGAAAGAACAACTGTAGCACCTGCTGCAAGAGCAACTGCTGCGCCTGCAACTGTAGCAACAGCGAATGTGTTTACATTAGCGCCTGTTGTAGCAATAGCATTGCTTGTAGTTGTTGTGTTACCCTTACTGTCAGTTGTAACCTTTGTGCTAACAATTGCGTTGCCGTTCTTGTCAGTAGCAGAAACAGTCCTAGTTGCCTTGTCGTAAGAAACTGTAATGCCTACAACATTGGCAGCCTTCTGACCATAAGTGAAGAGCTCCTGCTTCTGAGCTTTGTTAAGATCCTTAACAGTTGAAGCACCCTGTGACTTAAGGTAATCTACAGCATCATTGATGTCCGCAATAATCTCCTTAGATTCTGCGTCTGTCATGTCAATAGTGTTGAAGTAGTTTTCAGACTGGTTGAGCATCTCATCAGCATTAGTAATAAAACCACCGTTGTAGCTTGTGTTTACTTCTGAAAGCTTGTCAAGTACAGCCTGTTCTGCGCTGTTGATACCAGCGGCAAAAGCCGGCACGCTAGCCATAGCAATAACTGTTGCTGATGCAAGGATTGCAGATAACTTTTTCATTATTTATACCGCCTCTCTAAAGTATTTAGCAAATCGTTGAACAAAATTATATATATAAAATTTTGCCCAATTACCTACTTTGAATTATATTTTAACACAATAATTCTTTTTTGTAAATACTTTACATTAAATTACTGTCGAATCTTAGTTTTTTTATTTTTTGCAGTAAACAAAGTTGTTTATCTTGCTTGCTTTTGGTATTATTCACGAATTTTCTTGTCTGACATACATTCAACAAGAACAGCTTTTTGCGCATGAAGTCTGTTTTCTGCCTCTTCAAAGATTTCATTGGCATGCTCTTCAAATACATCGGCTGTGATTTCTTCGCCACGGTGAGCTGGTAAGCAGTGAAGAACCATACATTCGGGATTTGTAACAGACATAAGCTCTTTGTTTACCTGATAGCCGGCAAATGCCTGTTCACGGATCTTCTTCTCCTCTTCCTGTCCCATAGATGCCCAAACATCTGTATAAACAACATCAGCGTTCTTTGCAGCCTCCATCGGGTCTTCAACAATTTCAAATTTGCCGTTGCCGTACTTTTTACCGAATTCAATAATGTGTTCAGGCGGCATATATCCCTTTGGGCAAGCTGCAGAGAAAGACATACCTGTGCTGAGTGCGCCGACAATGAGAGAGTTCATCATATTGTTGCCGTCACCGATAAAGCACATTTTAAGTCCCTCAAGTTTACCCTTAAACTCACGAATTGTCATAAGGTCTGCGAGCACCTGACATGGGTGGCAGTAGTCTGTAAGACCGTTGATAATCGGAATAGAGCCGTACTCGGCGAGAGCCTCAACCTCTTCCTGCTTAAATGTTCTGATCATAATACCGTCAAGAAAACGAGAGAGAACTCTTGCTGTATCCTGAACAGGCTCGCCTCTGCCGATCTGTAAGTCATTGGATGAAAGGAAGAGCGGATAACCGCCGAGCTGTGTCATACCTACTTCAAAAGAAACTCTTGTTCTTGTGCTCGACTTCTCAAAAATCATACCAAGTGTTTTGCCGGCAAGAATTTTGTGCTCAATGCCGTGTTTCTGCTCATATTTAAGCTGGTCAGCAAGGTTAAGTGTATTGATGATTTCATCTGTTGACCAATCTTCAAGTTTAAGTAAATGCTTCATTTTAATTCTCCTTTAATGTTTTTTCAAGAATATCAAGCGCAAGGTCGATTTCTTCTTTTGTAATGTTAAGCGGCGGCAACATTCTTAAAAGTGACTTTGCGGTAATGATAATAAGTCCGTTTTCAACGCATTTTGCCGCAATGTCGTGTGCGTCGCCGTCTTTAAGCTCAATGCCAATCATAAGTCCCATTCTGCGAACAGCCTTTACGCCGTCCATTTTGAGGACTTTTTCTTCTATATATTTACCCTTTGACTCAACCTCGGAGAGAAACTCCGGCTTTGAAATTTTATCAAGCACATAGTTTGCACCTGCGCAAACAACAGGGTTTGCACCGAATGTTGTGCCGTGAGTCGAAGGTGACATTACATCTTTTAGTTTTTCGCCGCAAACGCATAAGCCGATCGGAAGTCCGCCGCCAATGCCCTTTGCAACTGTGAAAATGTCAGGTTTTACTTCAAAATTCTGGAAAGCGAACAGCTTGCCTGTTCTGCCTGCGCCTGTCTGCACCTCGTCAACAATAACAAGAATATCCTTTTCGTTACAGAACTTAACAAGGCTCTGAACATAGTCTTTATCAAGGATATTTACACCGCCCTCGCCCTGAATAAGCTCAAGCATAACTGCGCAGGTTTTGTCTGTTACGGCATTTTCAAGAGCGTTCATATCGTTGGCGTCTACATATGCGAATCCCTGTGTAAACGGGAAAAAGTAGTTGTGGAACACATCTTGTCCTGTAGCCGAAAGTGTGGTTACTGTTCTGCCGTGGAAAGAATTGTTGAGTGTAATAATCTCATTGCGGTCAGCACCGTACTTATCAAAGCTGTATTTTCTCGCAACTTTAATGGCACATTCATTAGCCTCCGCACCGCTGTTTCCGAAGCATACCTTTGAAAAGCCTGTAAGTGTACAGAGTTTTTCGGCAAGATTACTTGCCTGCGGGCAATAAAAGTAGTTTGACATATGCTGAATTGTGTTTGCTTGTTCGCTTACGGCTTTTACCCAGCCGTCCTCGCACCAGCCGAGGCTGTTTACACCGATACCCGATGCGACATCAACATATTTTTTACCGTCCTCGTCATAAGCAGTTGCACCCTTGCCGCTTTTTAAAGCTACATTGTATCTGCCGTAGGTGTGCATTATGTACTGCGAATCTTTTTCCTTTGTATTCATCATACCACCCCTTAAGTGTTATCTACATCTTCGTTATTAAAGGAAAAAACAAATATATCCTCACGCTTTTTAAATCCGAAATCTTGCCAGAAGCTCTGACCCGTGGTGTTGTTTTGATAGCAGAAGATATGAGTTTTATCAATCCCTTGGTCTTTAATCGCTTTGATAGCGCTTTTTGCAAGTTCGTGACCGATTCGGTTTCTTCGGTAATCGGGCAGAACCGCCATATGGTGAATAAATCCTCGTCTGCCGTCATGACTTGCAAGTACAGTACCTACAATTTTACCGTCAATTACGGCAACCTTGCTCATACCCTCGCTTCTTGTCAGATAAGATTCTATTTTTGCTTTTTCGTCAGCCTTGGACAAGGCTCTTTTTGAGGTAATCTGCCAGAGGGCAAATACTTCCTCGTAGTCATCGATTGTCATTTCTCTGATTGTCATATCTGTTTTTCCTTATCAACTGCCCGTAGGCAAAATATTTGCAAATCTATTAATAGAACATTGTGCCGATACCCTCATCACTGAACATTTCAATGAGGATAGAGTGTTCAATTCTGCCGTCAATAATGTGTGCTCTGCTTACGCCGCTTCTTACAGCCTCAACACAGCAGTCAATTTTCGGAATCATACCGCCCTTTATGATGCCCTCACGCTTGAGCATAGGAACTTCGCTGACATTTACAACAGATATGAGCGAGTCTTCGTCATTTACATCTCTTAAAAGACCTCTGATGTCTGTCATAAGAATGAGCTTTTTGGCACCGATTTTTGCCGCAATGTGAGCTGCGGCAATATCCGCATTTACATTATAAACATTTCCGTCATAACCGCTTGCAACGGTAGCCACAATCGGAATATAACCGTTGTTGATAACATTCTGCAAAGGTTCCGGATTTACTTCTTTAATCTCGCCCACATAGCCGAGGTCTGCACTTGTGACAAGTTTTTCCGCCATAAGCATATTGCCGTCAAGACCGCAAAGACCGATTGCCTTTCCACCGTGTTTTTCCATAAGCTGAACAAGGTTTTTGTTTACCTTGCCTGCAAGTACCATCTGCACAATGTCAATAGTTTCTTCGTCGGTAACACGCATACCGTTTTCAAACTTGCTCTCTTTGCCGACTGCCTTAAGCATTGCATTTATTTCAGGGCCGCCGCCATGAACAAGCACAACATTAACGCCTACAAGGCGCATAAGAGCAATATCGCTCATAACGGCGCTTTTGAGTTTATCGTTTATCATTGCGTTGCCGCCGTATTTTACAACAATTGTTTCACCGCTGAATTTACGAATATACGGCATAGCTTGTATTAAGACTTTTGCTCTTTTATTAATATCCATTTTTCATTTCCCCTGATATAAATTTAATGCCCGTTTTTCAGATAAATTATGGTTTGGCAAATTACTTTTCCAATTAGGTTCTGTAGTCTCCGTTGATTTTTACATAATCGTAAGTGAGGTCACAACCGTAAGCCTCGGCATAGCCAAAACCGTCATTTAATGATACAAGAATATTGATTTCCTTTTCAAGCAGAATTTCCTTTGCTTTTTCTTCCGAAAACTCAACTCCTGCGCCGTCCTTGCATACAAGAATATTGCCTTTGGCGGATTCAAAAGAAACATCTACCTTTTTAACATCAACATCAGCGCCGCTGTAACCGATTGCACAAAGAACTCTGCCCCAGTTAGCGTCCGAACCGAACATTGCGGCTTTTACAAGGCTTGAACCGATAATGCTCTTTGCAACTTTAACAGCGTTGGGCTTGCTCTTAGCGCCCTCAACCTTGCAAACAAGAAGTTTTGTTGCGCCCTCGCCGTCACCCGCAAGTTTCTTTGCAAGTGCTCTGAAAGCTGCGGTAAGTCCGCTTAAGAATGTATAGTAATCTTCGTTTTTATTGGTAATCATTTTGTTGCCGGCTTTGCCCGATGCCATAATAGCAAGGGTATCGTTTGTAGATGTATCGCCGTCAACGCTTACCATATTGTAACTGTCCTCAACAGCCTCACGCAGAGCCTCACGCAGCATATCCGAAGAAACAGCCGCATCTGTTGTAACAAAAGAGAGCATAGTACCCATATTAATGTGAATCATACCGCTGCCCTTTGCAATGCCGCCGATTGTAACGGTTTTGCCGTCAAGCTCCATCTGCATAGCCATTTCTTTTTTTACCGTATCGGTTGTCATAATAGCCTCGGCTGCGTCTGTGCCGCCCTCTTTTGTAAGGTGACCTTTCATATATACGCAAGCCTTTAAAATAGGCTGAATAGGCAGAGGCTGACCGATAACACCTGTTGATGCAACGATAACATCTTCCGCTTTTACACCGAGAGTTTCGCCTGCGATAAGGCACATATGATTTGCAATGTCATATCCGTTTGCGTTGCAGGTGTTTGCATTGCCTGAATTTACGATAACAGCCTGTGCAATGCCGTTTTCGAGGTGTTTTTTGGTTACCTCGATAGCCGAACTTTTAACAAGGTTTTTGGTATAAACAGCCGCCGCCGTACAGGGAGTGTCGCAATAAATCAGCGCAAGGTCACGCTTTGTTTTGTTTGACGGCTTGATTGACGCACAAATACCGGCTGCTGTAAAGCCCATAGGAGAAGTAACTGTGCCTTCGATAAATCTGTAGTTTCCCATAATAAAGCCTCCGTTTTATAGCTTTGCTTAATTATTAATTAAAAAGCAGGCGGAACGATTATAAGGCCTGTCTTTTCGTCAAGTCCGAAAATAATGTTCATATTCTGAATAGCTTGACCTGCTGCGCCTTTAACCATATTGTCAATAGCTGCGCAGGCAACAAGTTTGTTTGCTCTTTTATCGTGATGAATGGAAACATCACAGAAGTTTGAATAGCGTACATTGTGAATGTCGGCGCATTTGCCGTCGTCAAGAAGTCTTACAAAAAACTCGTCTTTGTAGAAATCCTCATACGCTTTTCTGATTTGCTCAAAAGTAACGCCCTCGTTAATATCCGCATAAACAGTGGCAAGAATACCTCTGTTTACAGGTAAAAGGTGCGGCACAAATGTGATTGTTACATCTTCGCCCGAAAGTTTTGAAAGTGTCTGCTCAATTTCGGGTGTGTGGCGGTGGCAGGCTACCTTATAAGCGTGGAATCCCTCGTTAAGTTCAGGGAAGTGATTACCTTGTGTAGGTTTTCTGCCTGCACCTGTTACGCCGCTTTTGCAGTCACAGATGATACCCTTTGTGCTTACAAGTCCGTTTGCGATTGCCGGAGCAATGGCAAGTGGGGAACAGGTAGTGTAGCAGCCCGGGTTTGCAATTAATTTTTTACCTTTTATTTTATCTCTGAAAAATTCAGGAAGTCCGTAAACAGACTGTTCGTGGAGCTTTTTGTCAAGAAAAGTACCGCCGTACCACTCTGTATATTCTTCTTCGCTCTCAAGACGGAAGTCTGCGCCGAGGTCAATGAAAGCCTTGCCTGCGCTTATGCACTTTTCGGCAAGTTCCTGTGAAAGACCGTGAGGAAGTGCGGCGAAGATAACATCGCTTTTCTCAACAACAGCGTCTTGGTCTTCACAGACCATATCGTTTAAAAATGTATATGACGGATAAATATCGCTTAACTTCTGACCTTCAAAAGAAACCGAGCTGATAGCTGAAATTTCAGCCTCGGGGTGACTTGTCAGAAGTCTTACAAGCTCGGCACCGGCATAGCCTGTTGCGCCTACAATACCTGCTTTTATCATTTTAATCAATCCTTTATGAATATATATCTAACAATTCTTATACTTATACTAATAGTCTATATCTAAATCAATCCGCCAAACATTAACTAAAACAAACAAATAAAAGTTTGAAGTTTCCAAAGGTCACTGACCTTTGGTCGTCTAAGGAAAAAGGATTCTTAAGGGAAAAGGGACTCGAAATCCCTTTTCTCTTGAGCGTGCTTTCTTTTGGAGCTTTTCTTTTCACGCAAAAGAAAAGCGGAATTGGCAGGAGGTTTAATTTAAGACAAAAATTGTTTTCAACAACTGCATTTATAAAATCAATTATAAATTCTTAGCAATTTCAGCCACACGCTTTGCCTGTGCCTTTACATTTTCAGAGGCAGGGCCGCCGAATGCTTTTCTTTCGTTTGTACAAGTTTCAAGTGAAATTGCTCTGTAAACATCATCGTTAAATACATCACAAACTTTTTTGTACTCCTCAATCGGGAGGTTTTCAAGGTCTGTACCAAGTTCAATGCATCTTGCAACGAGTTCGCCTGTTGCCTTGTATGCATCTCTGAACGGTACCCCATTCTTTGTGAGCCAGTCTGCGCAGTCGGTTGCGTTAATAAATCCGCCTGCTGCCGCTTTACGCATATTCTGCGGAATAACTTTCATTGTGTCGAGCATTGGAGTAAAGGCTGTAAGGCACATTTTAACTGTATCAACAGCATCAAAAATTGCCTCTTTGTCCTCCTGCATATCTTTATTGTATGCAAGGGCAATGCCTTTCATAATTGTAAGTAAAGTCATATTGTCGCCGAAAACTCTGCCGCTCTTGCCACGGACGAGTTCTGCGATGTCAGGATTTTTTTTCTGCGGCATAATTGAAGAACCTGTTGAAAAAGCGTCGTCAAGCTCAATAAATTTAAATTCCCAGCTGCACCACATAATGATTTCTTCTGAAAATCTTGAGAGGTGCACCATAATAATAGAAAGAACAGACGCAAACTCAATGCAGTAATCTCTGTCGGATACACCGTCAAGCGAGTTGTTTGTAATTCTTTCAAAACCGAGCAGCTCGGCTGTAATTGTTCTGTCGATAGGGTATGTTGTGCCTGCTAAAGCACAAGAGCCGAGCGGCATTTCGTCCATTCTCTTAAGGCAGTCCTCAAGTCTTGACACATCTCTTAAAAGCATTTCGCCGTAAGCTAAAAGGTGGTGACCGAAAGTAATCGGCTGTGCTCTCTGTAAATGAGTGTAGCCGGGCATAACGGTTTCGCTGTACTTTTCCGCCTTGTCGGCAATAACCTTGATAAGGTCAACAACGAGCTTTTTAACATTTACAACTTCCTTTTTAAGGTAAAGTTTAATGTCAACGGCTACCTGGTCGTTACGGCTTCTTGATGTGTGAAGTCGCTTGCCGTTGTCGCCGATTCTCTTTGTAAGCTCGCCCTCAATAAAGGTGTGAATATCCTCTGCTTCCATATCAATATGGAGAGTGCCGTTTTCTATGTCTGCAAGGATTCCCTTAAGACCCTGAACTATGTCGTCAGCCTCTTCCTGTTTGATAATGCCGCATCTGCCGAGCATTGTTGCGTGGGCAATACTGCCCTCGATATCCTCTTTATACATACGGCTGTCAAATGAGATTGAGCTGTTAAAATCGTTAGTGGTTTTTGAAAGTTCCTTTTTAAATCTGCCTTTCCAAAGCTGCATATAATCACCTCGGGTTAATGAATGATTGTTAATTTGTGTATTATTTATAATTGATATTGCTGTTTAAAAATATCCGTATAAACAACTGTCAGGGACAGAGAATTTCCCTGTCCCCGAACCGGAATAATTATTTTAATTCATACAAAAGTCTTTGAGTAAAAATTACTTAATAAGACCCTTTTTAGCACGAACCTTGATTGGAAGACCGAAGAGGTTGATGAAACCTGCACTGTCGTTCTGATCGTAAACCTGATCCTCGTCAAAGGTTGCGATTTCTTCATCATAGAGTGAATATGGGCTTGTAACGCCTGCGTCAATGATGTTGCCCTTGTAAAGCTTTAACTTAACATCACCTGTTACATACTCCTGTGTGCTGTCAACGAATGCCGAGAGAGCCTCACGGAGAGGTGTGTACCATTTGCCGTCATAAACGAGTTCTGCAAATGTGTTTGAAAGGTTCTTCTTGTAGTGAAGTGTATCCTTGTCAAGGCAGATTTCCTCAAGCTTGTTGTGTGCAGCGTAGAGGATTGTGCCGCCCGGTGTTTCATAAACGCCACGAGCCTTCATACCTACAAGACGGTTTTCAACGATATCTGTGATACCTACGCCGTTTCTGCCGCCGATTTTGTTAAGTTCTTTAATAAGTTCTACAGAGTCGATTTCCTCGCCGTTAAGTTTTGTAGGAACGCCCTTTTCAAATGAAATTGTAACATACTCTGCCTTGTCGGGAGCCTGTTCAGGAGAAACGCCGAGTTCAAGGAAGCCCTCCTTGTTGTACATAGGCTCATTTGCAGGATCTTCAAGGTCAAGACCTTCGTGGCTTAAGTGCCAGAGGTTTTTATCCTTAGAATAGTTTGTTTCACGGTTAATCTTGAGCGGAATGTTGTGCTTTTCAGCGTACTCGATTTCGTCCTCACGGCTCTTGAATTCCCAAGTTCTCCAAGGAGCGATAATCTTCATATCCGGAGCATAAGCCTTGATAGCAAGTTCAAAACGAACCTGGTCGTTACCCTTACCTGTGCAACCGTGGCAAATAGCGTCAGCGCCCTCGGCTTTAGCAATTTCTACAAGTCTTTTAGCAATGATAGGACGAGCGAAAGATGTGCCGAGGAGGTACTTGCCCTCATAAACTGCGCCTGCTTTAACTGTAGGAATGATGTACTCGTCAACAAACTCCTTGTTAAGGTCTTCAATATAAAGTTTAGATGCGCCTGTCTTAATAGCCTTTTCCTCAAGACCGTCAAGCTCTGTGCCCTGTCCTACATCACCCGAAACAGCGATAACCTCGCAGTTGTCATAGTTTTCTTTTAACCAAGGAATAATAATAGAAGTATCAAGTCCGCCTGAATAAGCGAGAACAACTTTTTTAATTTTATTGTCAGCCATTTTAATTTCCTCCATAGAAATGATTTATATTACTCTTACATTATACGCTTTCTGACGGAAAAATCAAGTGTTTTTTGAATAATTATTCAATACACCGTAAAATTGTGATAAATGCACTTAATTCAAAATAAAACCCAAGGTTTTTACAGCAAAATCAACCTTGATTTCAACATAAATCTTCAATATATGTATAAAAATGCATATATGCAGAAATAATGAATATTCATTTTTTACGCTTGATTTTGCATAAAATGTATATTTTAATGAATATTCAATGCAGATATTCATTTTGACTTGCGGCAAAGCAAAAAATAAACAGCCGATTGGATATTTAATCAAAGTAAAACAGGTCTTCAAATTTTTTGTCCAATGAAATGCATAAAATCAGAGCAAGTTTTATTGTCAATTCTGTTATACATATGCCAAGTAAACTTGTTAATAGATTTTTTGATTTATTTATATCACTAAATACAAGCAAGTAAAAAAGCCCGACTGTTTTTACATAGTCGGGCAAGAGTTATAAAATTGCAAGATTTCTTTTCCATATCAAAATTCTTTTTACAGACTCGTCGAGTCTGTCTGCTGTTATTTCTCCGCTTTGTACGGCATTAAGCAATGCGGTATATTCGTTTTCAATATCGCCGCAGCAGAGGAAGTCATTGCCTGCTTTAAAAGCGACAACCGAGAGCGGTTCGTAAATGTCAAGGGCGTCAACGGCAAACATATCGAGGTCATCGGTCATAACAACTCCGTCAAATTTAAGCGTATCTCTTATAACCTCATGCACAGGCTCAGAGAGCGAGGCGGGATTATCGCTGTCAATCGAATTTACTGTTACGTGCGACACAAGAATACTGTCTGCGCCTGCGGCTATACCTGCCTGAAACGGCAGAAAATCATTGTTCTGCAAGTCCGAGAAAGTTCTGTTGTCTGTAGCGCTGGAATAATGTGTGTCGCCGTTATCTCCGTATCCGGGGAAGTGCTTTAATACAGTGCCGAGTTTTTTCTCTTTGCTTGCTTTTACAACAGTATCCACAAATCTGCTTGTGCTTGCGGCGTCACTTGAAAAAGACCTGTAATACATAAATGAATAGGGGTCGGAAGTGATGTCGCAGACAGGCGCCATATTTACATTTACGCCGAGCGAAAGCAGAAATTCCGCTTTATCGTATGCGTCGTCTTCAATAGCGCTCCAACCGCCGTTGTCAAATGTATCGCTCGGTGAAAGGTATGCGCTGTCTCTTAGGTTTGGATTATCGCTCGCTCTTACAACCGTTCCGCCCTCTTCGTCTGTGCCAATAATAAGCGGAATTTTGGCATTGGACTGCATAGCTTTTATATCGGCATTCACTTCTTCTTTTGTCTTGCCGTCAAAATCTACACCGAACAGCAAAACGCCGCCGATGTGGTATTCGGTTATTGCGTCGCTCATATCATTGCCACGACAATTTACATAAAACAGCTGTCCGACTTTTTCTTCAACCGTCATTTTTGAAATCATATCGTCAATGTCTGAATACGAGTCGGGAGGAGCGGTGGTTTCTGTCACTGTTGCCTGACTGTTTTGCTCGTCATTTGTCGACTGTGCTTTTGAAGCTTCGCCCGTGTTCTGACAGCCTGCAAGCGCTGTTGCCAACATTGCTGCGGTGAGAAGTGATGTAATTGTTCTTTTGATTTTCATTTTATCCCTCATTTAAAAATTTCGACAGTCGTATTTTCTACAAATCTGTCCTTAAAAGTTTTCATCTTTTGCATATGCGGTGTGTTAAGATGTTCTTTTTGCAATTTTTCGGACTGCCATTTTTCAATAAGCAGTACCTCATTGCTTTTTCCGAATGACGGCACAAAGTAATCGTATTTTATACAGCCGTTTTCATTTTGTACAATCTGCGGAAAGCCCTCGTTTTTAAGAGCTGTCAAAAAGTCATTAACCATACCTTTTTTAACGGAATATTTTACGATAAGCGTGATTTCTTTCATTTTATCTCCTTGTCGGTCTTTTTAAGTGTTTTGTAAGTTTCAAAATAAAAGAATTTGTCTGTATATGTACCTATTATACCAACGACTTTGCCCATTGTAAAGGCTGCAAGTACAGTTCCTATGCCAAGCCCGTCAAGGTAGCCGAGGCAGAAGAAAGTAAGCGCAGCGGTTATAAAAATCTTCCGATATAACAAATTATTATGCACACTGACAGCCTGCTGTCAGTGTGCATAAAACAAAATTTGAAAAAACAGGCGGTAGCCGTTGTAACCGGAAATGCCCAAAATATAGGCAACGCATTGCGTTGCCTATGAAGGTTAAGTATGTTTTCTTTTATTGCTCTCGCATTGACTTCCGCCCATTCACTCAAGCCGCCAAACAGCAAGCTGTTTGGCTATAGTTAGATTGCGTAAGCGGAAAGTATTTGTGGGCTTTGCCCACACCCACAACCTTTGATAAGGTTGACCAAACTTTTATAATACTTTGCAAAATTATTTTGCAAAACCATTTTGCTAAACCATAATTTTAATTATCGTTTTGCTATTGCTTGCTGTAAGGTGGTAACATCCCTTACATCACGGTGACCGTCAAAGTTTGTATCTGTGTAATAATACTGGAGCGAATCAAGCTCAACCGATCCGGAAATGTACTGTTGCAGAAAAGTAACATCGTTTACATCTACTGTGCCTTGAAGGTCAATATTGCCGAATCTCAATATGTATATATTCGAACCGACAGTACCGCCGCCGCCGCCGACTACATAAGCTTTGCGGTAAGAAAATGTAGTGCAGTAATCTGTTGGTTCATTGATTTTAGTAGACAGATAAATTTCCACGCAGCCGTCCTTATCCGGAACTACGCCCGTTACAGCACCGCCGCTCTGGAAGTACAAGGCGGAGTCATAAGAACCGCCGCCGTCTGCTTTTTCGTATTTGAACTTATGATCATGACTGCCGATACTTGAGTATTCCATTGTATGCGAGCCGTCCTTGTTAAAATAATTCGGATCTACCTCGTGAAGATTTATTTTTGCTTTAACATACCTTCCGCCTTTATCGTCAAATGTGTAATATGCATGTAAGTTACCAGAACCGCTTACAAAATAGCGGGCGTATTTTTCGGTAGACGGCATAAAGAGTGTTTTGTCACCGCCTATACAATCGGCAAATTTCATTGAGTAGTTTTTTTGAGTATCGCCTCCCGTAAATAATACTCCGTTTGTATAATCGGACGGAATATTGTACGCAGAAACCAAAAGCGTGTTGTTGCCGATGTTTTTTGCCGAGTTGTAAATCTCAACACCCTTATGCGGCTTAACGGTTTTTGCGTTTGCGGTCACTGCTGCACCTGCAGTCAGCACCGCACAAAGAATTAAACATACAAATTTTTTCATTTTATACTCCTTTATAATTATTTGGTAATAGCTTGTTGTAAGTCTGTAACATCTTTAACATTTGTTTTACCGTCACGGTTTATGTCGGAATAAAACATCTGAAGTTTATCAAATTCCGCATTCTCCGCAAGGTATCTCTGCAAAAGGGTTACATCGTTTACATTTGTACTGCCTTTAAGGTCAATATTGCCAAAACAAAGCATCGGCACATACATATTTATTATTCCGCTGTAATTAGGCAGGTAGGTTGAAAATGCGGTTTTCGCACCGGGTTTTGCTTTTATATAAATTTCCACACAGCCGTTCTCGTCGGGTGCAACACCGTTTACCGCACCGCCGCTAAAGAAAGTGAGATTGGATCCATTTTCCCTAAGAGTGTAGGTTGCTCCGTTTCCGTCTGTATCGGTATATGAACCGTCACTGTTAAAATAGCTTGAAACATCGCTTAATTTTACCTTTAGTTTTGCATATTCGCCGCCTGTATTCGCAAAGGAATAGCCTGCATAAGTATTTCCGCTGCTACCGCCGTTTGCCGAAACAAAGCGAGTATAGCTTTCGCTTGACGGCATGGAAATAACGGTATTTTTACCTATACAATCCTTGTATTGTACAGCATATGGTTTTCCTGTGTTTTTGCCGTAAAAACACACTCCGCCAAGCGTATTTTTGCTAAGATTATAAGTAAACACATTTAAGGTGTTGTTTTCAAGTTTTACCCCTGAATCAAGCACCTGAACGCTATTATTTTCCCGAACAACTGCCGCATTGGCAGAAACTATTGAGCCTGTTGCCATAACAGCTGCAAGTGCTGTACTTAAAAGTTTTTTCATTGATTTCCTCCTCGCTTTAAAACTAAATTAAAATTAATATCCATAGTATTCGGCAACGGCTGTCTGCAAAGCGGTAACATCCTGAACATTTATTTTGCCGTCACGATTAATGTCGGCATGGTACATTTGCAGAGAATCAAACTCTGCATTGCCCGAAAGGTACTGCTGGAGCAATGACGCATCGTTTACATTTACGCTGTAATCTAAATTTATATTGCCAAAAGTAAGCTTATATATCTCTCTGCCGTTTGTTCCGCCGCCACCGCCGCTTGTCAGCCCCACATCAAGGCCGTATTCTGTAAAGTAATTCACACTATGGTCTACCTTTGTACTCACATAAAATTCCACATATCCGTTGCTGTCGGGAACTGCACCGGTAAAAACTCCGCCGCTCTGGAAAAACAAAACAGATTCATAGTAGCCGTCCTTTACCGTTTGACGAGTAAAATTATATGTATGTCCGTCTTGGGTGTGTGTGCCGTTACTTTTAAATTCATTTGGATTTATATCCGACAGTTTGGCTCTTACCTTAACATATTCTCCGCCTGCCTGTCTTAAATCCAAATTAGTAGTTCCGCCCATACTGCTTGAAAGACAAGTCCAAATATTATATTTTTCGTTAGACGGCATAGTTATTGTTTTTGGTGCCGATAAATAATTCTTAAATATATATTTGTATCTTTTTCCGCTTTTTTGACCGTCAAGTACAAATCCGCCGTCTGAGCCTGTATTCTTCATATTGTATGTGTAAATACTTATAGTGTTGTTTTTAGTTGTTATTTTTGAACTCAAAATTTGATAATCCTTATTTTGTTTTACCGCTGCGTTGGCAGATACCGCTCCACCTGCCGCCATTAAAGCAACGAGTGCGATGCTGATTAATTTTTTCATTATTCATCCCCCCAATATAAAATTTTTGTAAAACAATAAATGTTTCATACAATCAAACAATATTATACAATATTTTGCAAGATAAAGCTACAAAGCAAAAAGCTGAATTTTTGATTTGCTCATAGAAAAATTGTGACACTTTGCACATACAACTCTGTTTTAACTTGTTATCACAAAGAATTTATGCTATTATTCTAATAATGAAAGGCGGTAATAATATGTTGAATTTCTGCTGTCCTGTCTGCAAAGAAGAATTAAAACTTGACGGTCGAACCTACAGATGTATAAATAACCATTGTTTTGACTGTGCAAAGCAGGGTTATGTCAATCTTTTGCAGAGCAACAAATCCAAAAGCAAGCGTCACGGTGACGATAAACTTATGATAGAGGCAAGGACCGAGTTTTTAAATACAGATTCGTACAAGCCGCTGTGTGACCTTATGTGCGAACTTTTGCAAAAATATATTCCGCAAAATGCCTGTGTGCTTGATGCCGGCTGCGGCGACTGCTATTATACGGAAAAAATTGAAAAAGCTCTTGCAGACAAAAACGCAAGTATAGCGGGTATTGATATTTCAAAATTTGCTCTTATTGCAGCGGCAAAGCGCAGTAAAAATATTCGTTTGGCTGTAGCAAGCGTATTTGCTTTGCCGACAGCGGATTTTTCCTGCGATGCGGTGCTTAATGTATTTTCACCTTTTGCGCCGGAAGAATACAACCGAGTTTTAAAAAGGGGCGGAGTGCTTTTGCGTGTAATTCCGCTTGAAAATCACCTTTTTTCTCTCAAAAAGGCGGTATATGACAATCCGTTAAAAAATCCGAAAGAAAACACCGATATTGACGGGTTTATTCTTGCCGAAAGCAAAGAGCTTAAATACAGCATAACGCTTGATGATAACAGAGAAATTGAAAGCCTTTTCAAAATGACTCCGTACTACTACAAAACCTCTCGTACCGACCAACAAAAGCTGGAGAAATTAAACTCACTTACGACCGAAATCGAATTTTGCGTGCTTGTCTATAAAAAGCTGTAATCGTGATAAATACTAAGGTTTTAGAAAAATATTTTTTGAAATTACACATTAGCATAAGAGAGTATAAAAGAGAATATAAGCGAATTTTAAAGTTTGTGTAACGGTAAATTAAATTTTTGCAAAAAAGTGTTGACAACGCAAAATAAATGTATTATAATTCTAAGGCACAAGTAAATTACAGGAGGATTTGTTATGTCAACATATTTAGCTAAAAAAAGCGAAATTGAACGCAGCTGGTATGTAATTGATGCAGCAGGCAAGCCACTTGGTAGAGTTGCTACTCAGGCAGCAGTTCTTTTAAGAGGTAAGCACAAAGCAACATTTACACCAAATGTAGATTGCGGCGATCATGTAATCATCATCAACTGCAAGGACGCTGTATTAACAGGCAACAAGCTCACTCAGAAGAAGTGGCAGCGTCATACAGGCTATATCGGCCATCTTAAAGAAACAAGATACGATACTCTTATGGCTACAAAGCCAACAAAGGCTATGGAGCTTGCTGTTAAGGGTATGCTTCCAAAGAACACACTCGGCAGAGATGCTTTGCTCAGACTCAGACTCTTTGAGGGTGCAGAACACAATCATCAGGCTCAGAAGCCTGAAATGGTTGAAGCTTAAAAGAAGGAGGCAAATTAATAATGTACGATAAGACACCTTATTTTTACGGCACAGGCAGAAGAAAAAGCTCTGTTGCAAGAGTAAGACTTTACCAGGGTACAGGCAAAATCACAATCAACGATCGTGACATCGACGATTATTTCGGTCTTGAAACACTCAAGCTCATCGTTAGACAGCCTCTCGCCTTAACAGAAACAGATCAGAAGTTCGACATCGTTTGCAGAGTAGCAGGCGGCGGCGTTACAGGTCAGGCAGGTGCAATCCGTCACGGTATTTCCAGAGCACTTCTTCAGTACGATTCAGAGAACCTTCGTTCAACACTTAAGAAGGCAGGCTTCTTAACTCGTGACCCAAGAATGAAAGAGCGTAAGAAATACGGTCTTAAAGCAGCTCGTAGAGCACCACAGTTCTCAAAGAGATAATCTTTGTGCTTTCCAGCACGCTTCAAGGTTACTGTTTACAGGGCTTTTGGAGTATTCAGACGGTTTGAGATGTGCTTAAATGTGTTAGATAAGCAACAAGCAAGTAACACATAAGTAGCAACAGTTCTCAACCTCAATAAGCAATCAAAAGAGATGTTTTTCTAAGTTCAGAAAGACATCTCTTTCTTTTTTTGCTTTTAGATTTTATTGATCGCATTGATTAGCACCTCAACGTCTAAATGTGTGTACACTCTTTCGGTCATCGTCATAGCGCCCGAGTGTCCGACAATCTTTTTAATTGTGGTTTGGTCAACCTGTGCTTCCGCCAGCATTGAGATACATGTGTGTCGTGTACAATGCGGTGTGTGATCCATATTCAGATTGACCATAAGCGGCGTAAAATAACTATCGTAGTAATTGCGGTAATCAAACTTGTTTCCATTTTCGGTGTGAAGCAGATATTCGCTCTCGCCGTCGTTGTACCAGCTCTTAAAGAACGGCAGTACCTTGTCGGCGATCGGTACTCGTCTGATTCCGTTGTCAGTTTTGCTGAGCTTGATATCAAAATATTGTTCTTTCAGGTTTACATCTTCTCGTTTTAGATTCAGTATTTCGGAAATCCTTACACCCGAATAAATCAGCATGAGGACGATCTGATAATACTTGTCATCTGACGCTTTCCATAAGCGGTCGATTTCTGCTTTGGTGAACTTTTCCCGATCCCTTTTGTTCGGGTTGCGGCCTTTATGCTTTACAATGTCCACATATTCGGAGTAATCCTTGTTGCACAGCTCATTTTTCATAGCGTATTCGTAGAGCTGATTCAAAAGAACTTTCAGTTTTCGCAACGTGGGATAATTCTTGCCGCAGGTGTCCACGACGTTTTGCAGCTCTGCAAGCTTGATTTCCTTGAACACCTTGTCGTAAAGCGGTACGCAGGCTTTATATGAAGCCTTGTAACCTTTTACGTTGGAATCCGATACCGTCGGAAACTTCTCCGCAGACCAACGCTCATACACTTCCTTGAATGTGATCTTGGAAGCAGAAACGTCAAAGGGATTGTTGTTGTAGTCTGCCAGCATTTGCAGTGCCTCAGATTTGGTGGCTGCATAGCCTATGACCACATAGTTCTGAACCTTTTTGTCTGTCTTTTCATCAATGTGCCAGCCGATAGTTTTTCTGACCATATAGGGTTTTCTACGCCTACCCGATAGCTTTGTGACGCCGCCGTAACCGTTTGGCAACCTCACTCTCCAAAACCTCCTTGTTTTAGTTTTATTTATGATAAGAGCTTATTGCTCCGTATCACCTTTGTTTGCTTGTTCTTGGAACTTCTTTATGTAGTATTCGTTGAATTTTCTTAACCGTTCCTCGTTATCTAAAACCTCATATTCTCTGTCCGTCAGGAAGTAATCGCTCCGGGATTTGATTTCTTTTTCTTCCCAATCACGGAACATCTCGTAGTCGATTTTATAGGTTTCAAAACTTACACGATTATAATCGAAGTTCCTCAACATTGTATAAAGCGCACTGTTGCCATCAGCTTCGTGTACATCGAATACAAGTGATACCTTTCTGATTGTTTCGGGTCCTTTGGTAAATTCGACCTCAAAGCGAAGGTCTTGTTTTCGATCCAGCTCGAACAAGTACGCATACACATCGCCCAATGTTTCCAATTTAATATGCGACGAATCGTAGCCTATCAAGTAATTGATGGGCATTTTTAATATGTCCGCTATCTGTTCTAATACAGAGACGGACATATCTATTTCTCCACTTTCGTACTTCTGCACGGTGCGGAGTGATTTTCCCAATTGTTCCGCAAGCTCGGTCTGACTAATCCGAAGCTGCTTGCGCTGTTTGGCGATTCTTTCGCCGATTAAGGTTTGCAAATTATCCATTTCGTCATCACCTCATTATAATAATAACATACCTCTTTGTGAATTGCAAGTGCATTTGCGAAATTAAAATACATAATTTTTGAAATTAGGTATTGACAAGTCATATAAATGCGTATACAATGAATATGCGAACTTAAAGTGCGCAAATAATTAACAGGAGGATATGCTATGGAGAATAAGCTATATATAGATTGTCCAAAATTCACAGGAAGGAACGTTCCTATTACCGAGATCGCAAAGGCTATCGGCAAAGACGCTCAATATGTCCGTGTTGGTTTGCAACAGGGCATCTTGAAATTCGGCTATGCTATGAAGCTTGACAAATCAAGCGAGTACAACTACTACTGCCCCGACAAAAAAGTCTGGGAAGAAACCGGCTACTTTAGAGATAAAGAAGCCAGCTAAAAGGAGGATTGAACTATGAATGAAAAATACGACCTTTGCGATATTGACGAATCGTATTTACACACGGTCTCGATGACCGAGCTGTTTGACAGCGCCTATCAGAGTAAGCCGCCGATCATCGACGGCTTGCTCTACCGGGGAACATATCTTTTCGCCGGCTCTCCGAAGATCGGCAAGAGTTTTTTGATGGCACAGCTTGCCTATCACGTCAGCACAGGCACAAACCTGTGGGGCTTTGATGTTCGGCAGGGTAAGGTATTGTATCTCGCTCTGGAGGACAACTATCCGAGATTGCAAAAGCGGCTGTATCGTATGTTCGGAACAGCCGAAAACGAAAACCTGTTCTTTTCGGTATCAGCTCATCAGCTCGGCAATGGCTTGGACGAGCAGCTGGACGGCTTCTTACAGAAGCACCCAGATACTTCGCTTGTGATTATCGACACCTTGCAGAAGGTCAGAGAAGTCGGCGGCGAGAATTACAGCTACGCCAATGACTATCAGATCATCACGAAGCTAAAGAGCTTCACCGACAACCACAACATTTGTATGTTGGTTGTCCATCATACACGCAAGCAAACGGCGGACGATAAATTCGATATGATTTCCGGCACTAACGGTTTGCTCGGCGCTGCTGACGGAGGATTCGTTCTTTCCAAAGATAAGCGTACGAGCAATAATGCCACGCTTGAGGTATCTGGCAGAGATCAGCAAGACCAGCGTGTGTACTTGAAGAAGAATACGGAAACGCTGGTGTGGGAGCTTGACAAAATCGAAACCGAATTGTGGAAAGCACCGCCTGAACCGTTACTCGACAGAATCGCCGAAAGGATAAAGGCTGACAATCTGCAATGGAGCGGAACACCGACGGAGCTCTGCGAGTATCTCGCCGTTGGCATCAAGCCAAACGCTATTACACAAAAGTTGAACGTCAACGTTAACCGTCTGATGGACGAATACAAGATCGCCTATCACTATCAGCGGACACACGACGGTCGAAAGATAACGCTTATCTTTGAGGGCGGCGTGTCAAAGCGTGACAGCCGTGACGGTGATTGTGGGGTGTGTGAAACACCGACACAGCCGACACGGACTGACACGCAATAAAGTTTAGGCGGGGTGCAGGGAGCCCTTTTCAAAGGGCTGCCCTTGCCTCCCAGCGGGCGCAAAACCTGCTCGTAGGTTGCATTTTTGATAGCCCTGCTGTCAAAAGTGCTTTTGCGTTACTCTTGGCAAGAGTAACAGAACCTGAGTTAGAGATAAACCAATGAGATAACCATATTATTATACAGATTTGAGGTAGATAAATGAAGAGAACGATCAGCGCAATGGTGGGTAAAGGCTCCGTCACGCACAACAGCCGCAGTTTCACAGCGGAGAACGTGGACAGCGAGCGTACCCACCTCAATATAGATTACTGCAATGAGCCGATCAAGAAAGTGTACCACGAACTGTTTGACGAAGCTCTGAAACAGTACAACGATAAACAGAAACGCAAGGACAGAAAGATTTCCGATTACTACAAGCATATCGAGTCCGGAAAGCAGGAAAAGCTGTTCCACGAGATCATCTTCCAAATCGGCAACATGGAAGACATGTCGGCAACAGGAGAGCACGCCGAGCTTGCGAGGACAGTCCTCGACGAATACTATCAGGGCTTCCAAGAACGCAATCCATATCTGCGAGTGTTCTCGGCGCACCTTCATATGGACGAAGCAACGCCGCATATCCATATCGACTTTATACCGTTCACCACCGGGAGCAATCGAGGTTTGGAAACACGAGTTTCGCTGAAACAGGCTCTGCTCAATATGGGTTTCAAAGGCGAGGGCAGAAGCGACAACGAACTGAATCGCTGGATACTTTCCGAAAAGAAAGTCCTTGCTCAGATTATGGAGCGGCACGGTATCGAGTGGGAACAGAAGGGCACGCACGAGCAGCACCTATCTGTCCTTGATTACAAAAAACAGGAGCGAGCCAAAGAGGTCGCCGAGCTCGACCGGGAGATTGAGGGAAAGCAGTTGGAGGTCAAAGGTCTGAAAGCGACGGCTGAAAAAATCAAGGAAGCAACGGATTCACTCGACAGCATAGAACATCAGCTTGACAATAATCCAGAACTGCAACTCCCGGAACCGCAGGGCTTGATGTCGGCAAAGAGTTACAAGAAAAAGTTTGTAGATCCGTTAATCCAGCGGCTGAAAAATCTTGTTCGATCTGCGGTAGCAAAAAGCTATTTGGGTTGGGAAAACTATCACCGCATCAACAATCTGAACGGCAGATTATACAACGGAAACAAAAGTCTGAAACACGAAAATTCAAGGTTGAAGGAATTGAATAATCAACTCCGAGAGCAAAACAAAGCCTATCGCCTGTTGGAAAAGGTTTTCGGTAAGCGCAAGCTCAATGAGATTATCGAGCAGGCGAGAGGATACAAAAAGTCAAAACAGCGTGACGCACGCTAATATGTTATGAAAGGTTGATGAACAATGGAAAAGAGAATTTACGACAAGAAAACGGGTATCCACTACGAAATGCAAGGTGATTATTATCTGCCGTGTTTGGAGCTGCCCGAACAGCCAAAGGTTGAAATCGGGATATGGGGCAAGCGGCATTTGAGGTACATCAAACAGCACCACAAAATCCGCTATACCAATCTGATGACAAGCTGTAAGCTCACCGCCTACCTCGCCGACATCGACGAGCAGGCAGAGGATATGTTCTTTCGGTTAGTAAAACAACTCGCCGAAAAGGAAGGCGTTACCGAACAGCTAAAGGCTGACAATCAAATGCTGTGGGTGCAGAAAATGAACAACATTAGGAATATAGCGAGAAATGTTGTGAATAATGAAATAATATTAACTTAAAAATCTACCCATGCATATCTTTTTTGATATGCATGGGCAGTTCGTTTTCGTATGCAAAATTGGGTTTAAAGAACATAAACATAGTTAATTTCAATAAATTTCAACCAATTTACACTTATTTTTACAGCTAATTTAAAAAAATATAAGTATTAAAACCAAAACTATTGACTTTTGGTTTTAATACTTATATAATAGTGATTGAAAGAAGGATGACTATGAAAAGTGGTTATAAACCTCAATGTTTACCTGTTGATGCATCTATTATTGATCAATCGTACTATTTTGACGAGCTAATAGATGCTACTGCAAAACTTGAGGTATATAAAGAGAAAATAAAGGACAGTAAACTAGATAGCTCGTGGTTTATGCCTACATTGCAGCAAAAAGAAGCACTTGCTTCATCTGCGTTGGAAGGGACTCAAGCAACTCTTGACGGAGTGCTTGTTAATGAAGTCGTTCCTAATGAAAAGGACAAGAACCTAAATGAAGTAAAAAATTACTATTCAGCTACGGTAAGTGGTTATGAATACTTGCAAAAGCGAGATTTTACCGATGAGTTTTTCTTTAATATGCACAGAAAACTTATGGCTGGAAATGTTAGAAAACCCAAAATTGTAGGGGCATATCGTACAGAACAAAATTTTATAGGACGAAGTGATTCCACGCACGCTATAACATTTATTCCTCCGGATCCCAAAGATGTTAAACCACTAATGGATAATCTCATAGATTATATGAATAATGCAAATGACAATCTTCGTCCGTTGGTTCAAACTGCAATAATTCATGCTCAGTTTGAAACTATACATCCGTTTATGGATGGTAATGGCCGAGTGGGAAGATTGTTAATTCCGATGTATCTGTTTGCTAAAAAACAAATTGATCTACCCTGCTTTTTTATCAGCGAGGCGCTTGAAAGAGACAAGATTAGATATTACACGCTGCTGAACAACATTCGATATGAAAATGATTGGAACGAGTGGATTAAGTTTTTTCTTGAAACAGTAAAAAAACAGTGCGATAAATACATAGGCATTATTAGTGACATCAACACGCTTTATGAAAAGCATTTGGAGATTGCTCGTGAATTAGCTAGGTCATCAAATATAGTAGATATTATAAATCTTCTGTATAAGCATCCAGTAACTACAGCTAAGCAGATATCTGAGGAAACAGATATTCCTCTTACGAGCATTAACCGTTATTTAAATTTACTTGTTGAACACAAAATACTGTTTACAGATAGAAAGAGCAGAAACCGAAATTATTTCTATTTCGCTTTGCTTGATATTCTTAAATAAAACAACACATACAATAAGAAAAAGAAAAGACATCGAGTTGCAGCTCGATGCCTGTGGGGTGACAGAAGCACAGAATGTTGTACTTTGCCTTAATCACAGACTCATTGTACCACACTTTGTTTCCGATTGCAATATGAAATCTGTACCTAGAAAGGTGAAAAAACACAGGCTTTTTCTAAAAATGTGATAATCATAGATTATTATTTTTAGAAAGGAGTAATACAGATGAAAATTAAGTATTCGTACTATATTTGTAAATGTGGTAAAAAAATTATACCGTTTTCCAATCCGTGTAAATGTCCGCACTGTGGACGAGTAACAATTTTAAAGTGAGGTATTAACAATGAGTAAAAATCAACATGTTACACCACATCCGCTTGGTGGATGGCAGGTTAAAGGCGATAATAATAGCAGAGCTACAGCAAGAACAAGAACCCAGGGCGAAGCTATAAAGAGAGCACGAGATATTGCTATTAACAATCGTTCAGAAGTTGTAATTCATAGAACAGACGGAAGGATTAGAGATAAAAACTCCTACGGCAACGACCCTTTCCCACCAAAAGGTTAATGTAACTTTCAAACTCCCTGCTTGCATAGAAAGGCAAGTAGGGAGTTATGTTCATAGATAGGGTAACTGAATCTGTAAATGATAAATTATTGGCATGTTATAGACCAATTTTAAAGGTGTAACAGAATTTTAATTTGACTAATTACAGCGTAAATTATATAATTAATATGAGAATTTATATGTAAATAAGGGTGAAACGCTAATTTTTTATTTGTATCTTAGCAAAGTACGTTTTATGGAACTTTGCTTTTGATATAATGATATTATCAGTTAGAGCAACATCTATTTTTGATAATATGTTTGGGTGAGAAAAATGTCAGTTAAAGTTAAGTCAAGTGAATATAAGACTTCTTTGATAAATAACAGAAGATATTTAGGGAATAAATATAAGCTTCTGCCATTTATTATGAGAGTAGTTACTGACGAATGTGCAGATATCGATTCAATAGCTGATATTTTTGCGGGTACCGGTGCGGTATCATCTGCTTTTACCGATAAGACAATCATTACCAATGATTTAATGTATAGTAACTTTATTTGTAATTATGCTTGGTTTGGTGCTGAAAGCTATGACCAACAAAAAATAATTGATTATGTCGTTAGGTACAATGCAAAACTAATTGCGGAGTAAAACAATGGTAGTTAAATTTTAATAGGTGAAACCAAATGAAAAATAAATTTAGCAAGACATTATATGTTATAAAATGGAAGAATGACAGACAGATTATAATAACAAGTGGTTGGCAAATCAATGCTATAAGACATAGTGAAAAGAAATGGTATAACGGTGAACCGCAGATGGAAATTTTACGAAAAGCCACTAAAGAAGATTTAGAAATGATGGAAGTGGTGCTATAAATGAAAAAAACAACATATCTTTCTTCGATTATATCTGCACTTAATAAACTGAATGGTATGGGATCGTTAAATGAAATATATGAAGCTATTGAAGAGGAAGGAAAATTAAATTTTATTTACTCTAATCCTAATTGGAAAGATAATGTTAGGGCTACAATACAAAGACATTGTAGCCAGACGAAATCTTATAGAGGAAGTGAAGATTTATTTTGTTCGGTCTACGGATTGGGTGAGGGTTATTGGAAATTAAAAAATTACAAATCGTCAGAAGTTGACAATCCCATAATTGATCGACAATTAACAATAATAACAGATTTAGATATTACAACGACAGAAAAGGAAATGTTAATAAAGTCTAGAATTGGTCAAGGAATTTTTAGAGATAGAATAATAGAAAAATATCAACATTGTATAATTACCGGAATTGATGATAGTCGGCTATTATTAGCAAGTCACATAAAACCTTGGCGTTCAGCTTCAAATTATGAGCGATTAAGTTCGGAAAACGGACTGTTATTATCACCGCTGTATGATAGGCTTTTCGATATTGGATTAATTACTTTTGATGATAATATGAAGGTTTTAATATCTAATAAACTAAGTTCTGAAAATGTTTCTAAGATTAATATTGATATAAACAAAATTTATGTTAGCAATCCTTCAAATGAAATGATAGTAAACATGAGATATCATAGACAGAATATCTTTGTAGGATAATATTGAAAAGATATCGGGATTGATTGATAGAGGATACACGTTATCAGAGATTGCAACATCTTATTGACACTGAATTTATTGATGATAAATTACTGTCGCTTCTTGATTGCTTTGAAACAAAAAATGATGATGAAATCAGAAATATGGTTACCGAAAATGCCGATGTACCCACGATTTTCGAATATGTGCTTGGTATTTTGTGGTACAAAGCAAGTGAAAGGCACGGTAAGATTCTTGATTATATGAAATTGTCCCTTGACGCTGATCTCTTACCCAAAACACACGCCGCTGGTGGTGAAGCGGATATTGTATATGAATATCCCGAAACAGAATACTATCCGGCACATACATTGTTGCTTGAAGCGACTTTAGCCGACAACACAAATCAGAGACGTATGGAGATGGAGCCTGTTTCCAGACACTTGGGCAGACATCTTCTCAGGACTGGCAATCTCAATTCCTATTGCGTTTTTGCTACAACATATCTTGATATAAATGTTATTGCAGATTTCAGAGGCAGAAAAAATATGCCGTTTTATGATACACAGGATTATACTAAAAGCGTTGATGGAATGAAGATCATTCCGTTGCAGACTTCGGAATTAATAAGAATCGTAAATGATAACAGAAAGTATTATCAGCTATATGGTTTATTTAAATATGCTTTTCAATCAGATTTGCGTCCTCATGAATGGTATCAAAAGAACATTAAAAATATGTTATAATTTAGAAAGAGGTGTTTAAAATAAAAAGACAAGTATTCTTTAGCTTTCATTATGACAATGATGCATGGAGAGTATCACAGGTAAGGAATATGGGAGTCGTTGAATCCCAAAAACTGTTTTCAGATAATAGCTGGGAAACTGTACGGCGAAAAAGCGATCTCGCAATTAAAAGTTGGATAGACAATGAAATGAAGTGGCGCTCTTGCGTAGTTGTTTTAATTGGCGCTGAGACTGCAAATCGCAAGTGGGTTCAATATGAAATAGAACACGCTTGGAAAGAAGGAAAGGGAATCGTTGGTATTTATATTGATTCTTTAGAGGACAGTACAGGAAAGCAGTCCAAACGAGGAAAAAACCCATTTGATTATTTCTGTATTGATACTACATTCAACTATATTACAAAAAACTCAATTCCAGCGGATTCAAATGAGGTAAGACTTAGCTCTATAATAAAAACTTTTGACTCGAGTTATGTGAGTAGCAAATACGTTTACGAAGATATAAAAAACAATATTGAGAAGCTAATTGAAGAGGCAATTAAAATTAGAAATAAATATCCTAAATGAGGTGTTTGTTGTGGATGATAAGCAAAAGTGTTTAGAAAAAGAAATTGACTTAATACAAGCTTGCATAAATCGTATGGCAAAAAATTCATTCATCGTTAAGGGCTGGGCAATAACCTTGGCTTCAGTAATACTCGCATTATTGCCCGAGAATATCGATATAAAAATTCTAAGTTTAATAGTCTTAGTATCTACATTATGTTTTTGGTATATCGATGCTTTTTTCTTGAAAACCGAAAAATTGTATAGGTGGAAATATGAGTGGGTTATAGCAAACAGACATAAGAACGAACATTACAAATATGACTTGAATCCTTATAATAAAAATATGTGGATGAAATCTAATAAAACAGAGCGCAAGGCACCATGTATTATTAGAGTAATGTTTACAAAAACGCTCGTTCCGTTATATGGTTTGTTGATCTCACTTTCTGTTTTTTTGTTTATTAATTCATATTTTAATTTCATCGATGTATTAATAGTGAGTGGTACTGTAGCAACTTAAAACAATAATGGAGATTTTATGGCTGGATTTACGAAACACAAGTATGCAAAAGATTTAACGCAAACAAAGAATAGTTTTAATACTTATGTCAAAAAGATAAGTCCTATTTTGCCAATTGAGTTTGACTTAAACTGTATTATTAAAAAATTAAAAAAATATTATCCCTATGAATGGAGATTACTTGAGGAAAAATATAAAGAATACACCAGAGCTGATAGAAAACTAATTCGTGTTGGTAAAAAGGCTCGATATAAAACAGTAACACCCGAAAAACTGATTTCCATTCTTCCTCAAACCAAAGCTATCCTATCTAAAGATTACAAAGCTAATTATCGTAATAGTTTTTCTGAAGTTCAAAGAACTCAAAATGAAGAGAAGATAAAAAAAGAACGGTTACCAAAAATTCAAAGGATTGACGATCGCATTGCTAAAGCAAAAAGCCGAGTTCAACAAATGGAACCAATCTATTTTGAGAAGATGATGGGTTTATACGATAGAAAGGGAACAACTCAAAAAGATCGGGTATATATTATGTATGAACTCACTAAATACTATTCACCGGAAATCGTTCAATTTTTTAGCAGAAAAGCCCATTCTGAGTATAATTTCCAATTAAGACTAATGGCTTTTTCCTATTTGCAGCAGTTTTATCATTATACTGAACTTCGTAGTCAAAAACATATGGAACTTCGCACTACGAATAAAAAGAAAAGAAAAGAAATGCGAGAATACGCAAAACAAAAATTTAATATTAAAGAAATCCCAGAAGAATTAGAATTTAGGGTAAATAATTCACCTGAACAAAGGCTTAAATCATTTGATTATTTTTTATCTCATAGTAGTAAAGATCATGCTGCTGTACAAAAATTAATATACTATTTAAACCAAAACAAAAAGAATGTTTACTGCGATTGGTTTAATGATGATGACTATCTTAAAAGGAACCTTGTTGGAGACGCAACAAAATCAATAATTGAAACAAGAATTAAACAATCAAAAAATGTAATTCTAATAAAATCTCAAAATTCTGAAAAGTCTCTTTGGGTTAAGTATGAATTGAGTTATGCTAAAGCACTTCATAAAAGAATATACTTTATTAATGCAGATGACTTATTGAAAGGAAAATATCTTTATTTACCTTTTAAGGATAAGGCATATTTTATGAGTAATTACTCATCACTTAAGTTGTATTAGAAAATTATAATAAATCAACGTAATAGAATAGTATTATAATGCATTCCATAGTTCTCCGTACACAACACACAAGCAACAAATAAACGCAAAAGCCCTGTAAACAAGCCAATCTTTGCGTGTGAAAAGTTCTCAAAAAGATAATCTTTGTTATACTCGCTTTTTACAGCCTTTGCAGTTTGCAGAGGCTGTTTTCTTTTGCCCCACAGTGGTATCCTCACAGCTTAGCTGTTGCGGTAAAAGCTAAAAACAGTCCACCGGACTGTTTTCTTTACGCTTTCACAGTTCTCAAAGAGATAATCTTTGTTATACTCGCTTTTTACAGCCTTTGCAAATTTGCAAGGGCTGTTTTGTTTTATTAAATACCTTTTAGGCCTTTTATTTTCTTAGAAAAAAGTATATAATTTATAATATTATGCATTAAAAATTTCTTTGCGGACAAGGCAAGGAAACATAAAGGAAAGAGATGAAATGCTATGAATTTTTTGGAAGAAAGAATTGTAAAGGACGGAATTGTTAAAGAGGGCAATGTTCTCAAGGTTGACAGCTTTTTGAACCATCAAATGGATATTGATTTGTTCAACCGAATGGGTGCGGAATTTAAGAAAAGATTTGCGGGAAAAAATATAAATAAAATAGTCACCATTGAGGCATCGGGCATAGGTATTGCCTGCGTTGCGGCTATGCATTTTAATGTGCCGGTTGTTTTTGCGAAAAAAGCGAAAAGCATTAATATTGACGGCGATATGTACATAGCAGAGGTTGAGTCTTTCACTCACAAATGCAAAAATCAAGTGATTGTTTCTAAGAAATTTTTAAGCGAAAACGACCATGTTCTTATTATTGATGATTTTCTTGCCAACGGTTGTGCTTTGCAAGGCCTTATTTCTATTATAAATCAGGCAGGCGGCACGGTAGAGGGCATTGGAATTGCAATTGAAAAAGGTTTTCAGAACGGCGGCAATATAATTCGCAATCTCGGCTATCAGCTTGAATCCCTCGCAATAGTAGATTCGATGGACGCAGCAACAGGCACTGTTAAATTCAGGGAACAATAAATAAAAATCCAACCCCGACAGGCGATTAAAATACGGCTTGTCGGGGTTAAGTTTTTTCAGCACCAAGTGCCTACAAAATAAATAATAAGAATACATTATATTTGTTGATTTGCAATAAAGAAAATTTTTGCTATAATAGTAGCAACGGAGGCGGTAAAATGTTTCGTAAAATGAGAAGATTTAAACAACAGCTTAGTAACGATGAGGCTTTGGAAATATTAAGAAACTGCAAAAGCGGTGTGCTTGCCGTGAGCGGTGATGGCGGCTACCCATATACTGTTCCGTTGAACTTTGTATATAAAGACGGCAAGATTTACTTTCACTGTGCAAAAAACGGACATAAACTTGATGCAATTAAGCAAAACAAGAAAGTTTCTTTCTGTGTTATTGAAAAAGATGAGGTTGATTCGGAAAAATTGACAACTTTGTTTAGGAGTGTTGTAGTTTTTGGTAAGGCCGAAATTATGGAAAATGAAGAGAAAATCAATTCGGCAATGCTCTCTTTCGGCTTAAAATATAACAATGATATTAATGTGGTGAAAAAGGAAATCGAGCGTGAACGGAGCGGACTTTGCTGTGTTGAAATCACGATTGAACATATAACGGGAAAACAGGCGATAGAGTTTTTGCGTAAAAATATGTGACCTTAATCGGAGAGAAAGGGTATTTAAAATGAAACTGTTAATTAAACAAAGAGTTTTTTCGTGGACGGATACTTACGATGTTTATGATGAGTATGACGAGCCGAAATATTTTGTTAAGGCTGAAATGTTCAGACTTACGCATCAGATTCATATATATGACAGAGATCGCAATGAAATCGGTATGATTAAACAGCGATTTTTTACGCTTATGCCGACTTTTGATATAGAAATAAACGGACATCCGTTTGGCAGTATTGAGAAAAAATTTACCTTTTTTAAACCAAAGTATAACCTCGACTACAACGGTTGGCGCTGTGAGGGTGATTTTATGTCTTGGAACTACAGCGTTTACGAGGCTTGCAGTATGGTTGCGCAGATTTCAAAAAAGCTGTTCCGTTGGGGAGATACTTATGTTATCGACTATGCAGACCCGAGAAACGAAATTTTGGTGCTTATGCTCGCAATTGCAATAGACGCCGCAAACTGTACGCAGAATAATAATTAAGTGAGGCATTGTATGAGCGATAGACCGAAGCTCGACAAAAATCTTGACGGCAAGACATTCAGAGAGTTTTATTATTTAAAGGAAGAACTTGTTGAATTTTGTCGCCGATACGGTTTACCGACATCGGGCGGAAAACTTGAAATAACCCAGAGAATAGCACATTTTCTTGATACAGGCGAGGTTATCGCCGCAAAGAAAGTGCAGAAAAAGTCACAAATAATCGGCAACATTACAACTGACACGGAAATTGAGCCGAATTTTGTTTGCTCGGAAAAGCACAGAGCGTTTTTTAAGGAACATATAGGCAACGGATTTTCTTTTAATGTTGCATTCCAGAAATGGCTTAAAGGCAATACGGGCAAAACTTACGCCGATGCGATTACTGCGTATTATCGGATACTTGAAGAAAAGAAAAGCAGTAAGACAAAAATTGACAAGCAGTTTGAATACAATACATATATAAGGGATTTTTTTGCCGACAACAAAGGCAAAAGCCTTGAAGATGATATAAATGCCGGAAATATAAAAAGCAGTTGCCGGGACATAATCGTTATGAAAAAAGCGACCTTGATGTATTGGATAAATAATTTATTGCACTTCAAACAGTAAGGTTTATATTGCTTTTTATTGAAGTTTTACCCTTACAGTAGTATAATAAAAATGTTAAGCTAAATTTTACAAGGAGAGGGCAGAGGGCAAAACTTTCCTTTGCCGATTGTATAATGGAGAATTTGCACCTGGAGCCGTTGGGCAACGGCATTGAAATATATGTTACCAAAAGCTACAGATATTCGACAGACACTATCTTGCTTGCGAATTTTTCAAAGCCCGCAGGCAGTAAAAAATGTGCGGAACTTGGCACAGGATGCGGTACAATTCCGCTTTTGTGGTGCAGGGACAATAAAAACTTAAAAATAGACGCTGTTGAAATTCAGGAAAATGCCTGTACGCTTGCTCAAAAAAGCGTTGAAAACAACGGGCTTTGCGATAACATTAAAATTATAAACGCTGACTTATGCGACCTTAAAGGCAAGCTGAATTTTGGCTGTTATGATGTTGTTGTGTGCAATCCGCCGTATAAAATCGGCGGAGGAGGAATTAAAAATCCGACTTCGGCAAGGCTGATTGCAAGGCACGAAAGCGAATGTACGCTTGATGACATTTGCTCGGCGGCATCAAAGCTGCTGCAGTTTGGCGGCAGATTTTATATGTGTCAGCGCCCCGAAAGATTAGGCGATGTTATGGAGTCTATGAGAAAATTTGACATAGAGCCAAAGACCTTGCGACTTGTACAGCAGAGAGTGTCAAAAGCGCCGAAACTGTTTTTGCTTGAGGGCAGACGAGGCGGAAAACGGGGCTTTTTAAATGTACTGCCCACACTTTTTATAGAGGACGAAAGCGGTAATTTTTCAAAAGAAATGCTTGAAATTTACGGAAGCTACAAATCAGATCATTTAGAAAATACAGAGGACAACAAGTTATGAGCGGAATTTTATATGTTACGGGTACACCGATAGGCAACCTTTCCGACCTGTCGCCGAGAGCGGTGGAAACTCTTGAATCGGTAGATTTTATTGCGGCGGAAGACACAAGGGTTACGCTGAAACTTTTAAATCACTTTGGCATAAAAAAGCCGATGGTCAGCTATTTTGAGCACAATAAAAGAGAGCGTGGAGAGATTATCTGCGCAAGAATAGAGCAGGGCGAAAACTGCGCCATCGTTACAGATGCGGGTATGCCGTGTATTTCGGATCCGGGCGAAGATTTGGTAAAGCTCTGCGAAGAGCGTGGCATAAAGACGGTTGTAATTCCCGGACCGAGTGCGGTTATTTCTGCGCTTGCCGTTTCGGGCCTTAGCACGGGAAGATTTACTTTTGAGGGCTTTTTGAGCGTGAATAAGAAGAGCCGTACAGACCATTTAAAAAGCCTTGCAAATGAGCACCGTACTATGATTTTTTACGAAGCTCCGCATAAATTGCCGCAGACTTTGCGTGATTTGTATGCAAGTTTTGGCGACAGAAAACTTACAATTGTGCGTGAGATTACAAAAATTCACGAGGAAGTTATCCGTACCACAACAAAAAATGCGGCGGAAAATCTAAGCGACGGCAGTGTTAAAGGCGAAATCGTGCTTGTGCTTGAGGGAGCGCCGCAGGTTGACGATACCGAAGAGTTTACACTTGAATATGCGGTTGAAACCGCTAAGAAGTTAATTGAAAACGGCGCAAGGGCAACAGATGCCGCAAAAGAGGCGGCGGCGCTGACAGGCTTTAAAAAGAATGAAATTTACAAGGAGCTGATCTGATGACATACGAACAGGCTATTGAAAAAATACATTCACTGCTGACATTCGGTTCTCGCCCCGGACTTGACCGAATGAGAATTTTTCTCGAAAAACTCGGCAATCCGCAGGATAAACTAAAGTATATTCACATTGCGGGTACTAACGGCAAAGGTTCGGTTTGTGCAATGCTTTCGGCTGTGCTTGTTGAGGCAGGCTACAAAACAGGTCTTTTTATCTCTCCGTATATAACGGATTTTCGAGAGAGAATACAGATTAATAACCGTATGATTTCAAAGGAAATGCTCACCGAGGCGGTGGAGAAAACATTTCCGATTATTGAGGAATTGCGTAATGACGGCGTTATTATTACAGAGTTTGAGTATGTAAACGCTTTGCAGTTTTATATTCACGCAAACGAGAAATGCGACATTGTTGTGCTTGAAACAGGTATGGGCGGACTTCTTGACTGTACAAATACAATTTTGCCGCCGCTTTGCTCGGTAATAACAACTATCGGACTTGACCATACGGCAATTCTCGGCAACACTATCGAAGAGATTGCGTGGCAAAAGTGCGGTATTATAAAAAACGGCTCGATTGCCGTTACTTCCAAGCAGGAAGAAAACGCAATGAGCGTGATTGAATGTACTTGTAAAAGCAGAAATGTTGAACTTTTCAAAAGTGAAAGTGCAAAAATAAAAGTGATTTCAGAAAGCCTTGAAAGCACTGTTTTTGAATATGACGGTACAGAGCTTGAATTGCATTTGATTGGCGAACATCAGTTGGAAAATGCAAAAACCGCATTGACCGCATTAAAAGCACTTTGCGACAGCGGTAAAATCAATGTAAGCAAAAATGCATTAAAGGCAGGTATGGCAAAGGCGGTAAACCCCGCAAGACTTGAACTTATGGGCAAAAATCCCGTAGTTTTGCTTGACGGAGCACATAATCCGAACGGAATTGAGGCGCTTAGCAAGGCGGTCAAAAAGTATCTGCCAAATCAAAAGCGGCTTTGCCTTATGGGTATGCTTGCCGATAAGGACAGTGCAAGCTCAATCAATCTGCTTGAAGGACTTTTTGAAGAAGTGTTTACGGTAACGGTCAACAATCCGAGAACTTTATCGGCTGAAGAACTTGCCGAAAAATGCAAACAGCATTTTCCGAAAGTTGAGGCATTCGATAATAACAAAAAGGCTCTCGAAACGGCGCTTGATAAGGCAAAAAATGAAAATATGCCGCTCGTTATCTGCGGTTCGCTTTACCTTGCAGGCGAGCTAAGACCGTATTTATCGAAGAACGGTTAAAAAATGCCCGACTTCGGCTTTCGCTGAAATCGGGTGTTTTTTAGTTTTATACAAATTTATTAAGCTCTGCGTTGTAGGTATAATCTATGGCGGAGAGCTTTTTTACGATTTCATCTTTACTGATGTTTGCGTCTTCGCAAAGAGCATCAAGCGACGGATAGAAATCTCTTAACTTTGTGTTAATAAAACTTAATAAAATCATTGGGTCTGACGGTAAATTTAATTCTGACATAATGTCCTCCTGTTAATCGTTTTTATTTTTAAAGAATGAGCATATCCAATAGTAAAGCGGAATGGTGAGAAAAACTACCCAGCCGACTGTCCATCCGCCGAATATGTTAAAGTATCCCATAAGAATGTATGCCATTGCCGCAAGCACGGGAAAGGCAAAGTGCTCTGCCTTGCGTTTGTAAATTGCATCAACAAGCGAATAGTAAAGCGGTATTGTCAGCAAAACTATCCAGCTAAGCGCCCAGCCAAAGCATAAACCGCTGAATCCCCACCAAAGGAATACAACAAGCGCTATAGCGAAAAAGGGAAACGAATTCCAAAATTTTTTATGCTTTCCTCCTGTAAACATTTCGTCGGTCATATCGGCATCGTGCATTATATGACCGTCTTTATCGGTATAAACTCTCTGTTTTCCGTTTTCGTTTACAAACACTCCTTCCTTGCCTATATCAACCTTAGTGCCGTCTTTGTCTTGTACATGTATTCCGTCTGCAAAGCTGATGTGTACCTTGTCGCCGTTTTTCGCATCAACATGGATTCCGTTTTTAAAAGATACTTTATCCGCTTTTATATATTCTGTGCCCTCATCGCCTGTGGGGATTTGTGTGTTGTCTGCGCTTTCCCCCGATACGGTTTCCTGCTCGGCTTCGGATTTTGAGGAATTGTTCGATTCTCCTTTTAAAAGTTCGTCAAGCGATACTCCGTAAATTTCGGCAAGCAATATTAGGTTATCAGTGTCGGGAGATGCCTCTGCCCGTTCCCATTTTTACACCGCCTGTCTGCTTACTCCTATTTTATTTGCAAGTTCTTCCTGACTTAAGTTGTGTTTCTTCCTGTATTGTAAAAGTCTGTTTGCTGTTTCTATGTCCATATTTAATCCTCCTTTGAGAGTTTATGACGATCGTTCTGCCTCTCACTTTATCCAAATTATACACCGCAACCACTGTTTTTTGCAATACATTTTAGTTTTCATTTCCGCAACCGACGGTTGCATAGGAAGTTTTGCGTGCAATATTGCGTTAATAGTGTATATAATTGCTAATATGTCAATATTGTTAGCTTGACATAATTAATAATATTGATAAACGATGATTGCTCGTTTTATTGGCGCTCACCGCCACAAAGGGCAGACTTAGCAATCGGAAAAAAAGACTATACAAACAACAAATGACAGCTATCAATAAATAATAGCTGTCATTTTTATTTTAAATCAACCTATATAAGTAAGGTCTTCGGTGTTGAGTTCGCTTGTACGCATTGCAGGTTTGCAAAGCGGAATTTGTTTGCCTTTCTTAATAAAGAGAGGTACTTCGTTAAGTGCAACTTCAATGAAGTGTACGCCCTTTTCCATAGGCTTGGTTTCTACATTTTCACCGCTTAGTTTAACAAAAGTCATATCTTCAGGGAGATATACATATCTGCCGCTTACATTCTGCTCATAAACAGGGCAAATCATACATTCGTTACCGAGCATAACCTGAGTTTCACACTCTCTTGCCATTTTATCGTCGGGATAATCAAAAGCAAGCGGGCGGAAAATCATATCGTTGTTTTCGCTTGCTTTTTTAAATGTATCGTAAATATAAGGGATAAGTCTGTAGCGGACGGTTACAACATCTCTGAAATCTTCGGAGTTTTCAAAGTTGTAACATTCCTGGTTTACTGTACCGAGAGCGGAGTGGTTACGCATAAGAGGGGTAAATACTCCGAGAGCAAGGAAACGCAGAACAAGGTCACGGGTTGCGTTTTCGTTAAATCCGCCGAGGTCGGCGCCGCAGTAGAGGAAACCGCACATATTTGCGGACGGGAGCATTTTAAGGTTAAGAAGAATGTGTGACCACCATGAATGGTTGTCGCCAAACCAGATACCGCTTGAACGGTGTGCACCGATGTAAGAGGCTCTTGAGAACATAAGAATTTTGCCGTCGCCGAATTTCTTTGCAAAGTGTTCTCCTGCGGCTCTTGTCATATTTGCGCCGTAAATGTTATGAACTCTGTCATGGCAAACAGGCTTGCCGTCAATCATATGATAGATGCTTGAGTAATCCTCGGGGCTGTTGGAAAGTCCGAGGAAAGTATCTTTAAGGTTAAAGAATTTTGAAAGGTCGAGGTTTTCGCCCTCAAGTGATTTTGCTTTATTAAGCGCTTTTTCAAGTCCTTTTGTTGAATAGAAAATAGCCGGCTCGTTCATATCGTTCCAAAAACCGTCAATGCCTGCGTCTGTAAGTCTGTCGTATTTTGCGCCGAACCAGTCACGAACTTCTTTCTGCATAAAGTCAGGGAAACCTACAATACCCGGCCATACGCCGCCTTCAAAAATCTCGCCGTCCTCGGTTTTGCAGAAGTAATCGTTTTCAACGCCTTCTTCGTAAACATCGTAGCCTGCTTCTTTTTTTACACCTGCGTCAATGATAGGGATAAGGTGAATACCTTGCTCTTTCTTTTCTTTTACATATTCTGCAAAATTCGGGAATTTGTCTTCGTCAACTGTGAAATCCTTGTAGTCTTTCATATAGTCAATGTCAAGATATACGCAGTCGAGCGGAATCTTTGCATCATTATAACCTTTGATTACGCCGTCAACGGCAGCTTTGTCGGGATAACTCCAACGGCTCTGCTGATAACCGAATGCCCAGAACGGCGGAATGTAACTCTGACCGATTGCACTGCGGAACTCTTTTACAATGTCAATCGGCTTATTGCTCTCGTTTTCGATAATGTAGATGTCAAAATCTGTACCTTCAACAGTGATTTCTGTGCGGCTTGGTTTTGTGTAACCGATGTCCCAACGGATTTTTGCTGGGAAATCAATAAAAATACCGAAAGTCTTGCTGCCGTTTAACATAAGAAAGTTGTGTGCGGCGTAGAGTGAACTTTTTGTTTCTGTGTGGAATGGGTCATCGCTGCAAAAACTTTCATAAATCCAGCCACGCTTGTTAATTCCTCTCGGCGCTTCACCAAGACCGAAAACTATGTCGCTGTCCTGCATATCAAAGCTAAAAATGAATTTGCCGTCAATGATTTTGTAATCAATCGGGAATTTATTTATGTCGATTCCGGCAAAATCTTTTACAACAGCGTCTGTACGGATAGGGGTGCCGCTTGTGTACTTTGTAATCATTTAATATCGCTCCTTTGTAATGAAATTATTACCTCGGTATGACCGTCTGTGCCAAGGATTTGATACATTTCATTATATAGGCAGAATTGTAAAAAATCAATCTAAATATTAAATATTCACCAAAATATTAAAGAAAAAACAAAAAAGAGCCATACCTAACAGTATGACTCCTAAAATTTCAGTAATTTTTAATTAGCAGAAGAATACATCCATTGAACTTTCTTCGCCGTCGGCAACAAAGTAAGCTTTGTTTTCGTCAGGCTTGAGGTAAATTGAAATTTCCTTTACATCTTTACCGTATGTAGCTTTAACATTATTAATAATGTCTTCTACCGAGTTCTGCTTGTTGTTAAACTCAACAATAAAGTTTACCTTTGTTTCAGTTTTAACTTCTGCAGGAGCTTCAGCCTTTGTCTTAGCAGCCTTTGTTGCGGCAGCTACGGCAGCAGGTTTCTTTGGAGCAACCTTTTTAGGTGCGGTTTTCTTTACAGGAGCTTCCTTTACGGGAGCAGTTTCTTTTACAGCAGTTGCAGTAGCCTTTGTTTCTACCTTAGCATCCTTGGCAGCTGCCGATTTTGTAGCAGTTCTTCTTGTTGCCATTGTAAAATCCCTCTTTCTTAAAATATAAATAAATACATAAAATCACTGTGAAATAACAATAAAAACAACTATTTTTATTTACATATATTATACAATTCAAAGTACAAAAAGTCAATAAAAGCAAATAATTTCAGCGGATAATACATATTTGTAAAATTATTTTCTTTTCATTGGTTAGTTTGCACCATATGCTCGACATAATTTTGTACAAAATGATATTTTTCTATGATATTAATTTTTTATATACCTCCAAAATTCAGCTGTATTACTGCGTAAGCATTGAAAAAATGAGTTATTGTGCTATACTTAAATGTGTTTTATTTTTAGGGGGAAAAGGAAATGTTAGAAAACTTTATTGTAGTTGCACAACAGGTACTTGTGCTGTTTATTTTGATTTCGTTGGGCTTTGCTTGCGGTAAGAAAAAAATCATTACCGATGTATCCGCAAAGCATATAAACAACCTTGTTTTGTATTTTGTTACACCGTGCGTTATGGTGTCTGCTTTTCAGCGTGATTTTACACCTGAACTTTTGGGCGGACTCGGAATTATGACGATTTGCGCAACAGCCGTTATGGCTGCAACCATACTTTTGGTAAGCCTTATTTTTAAGGGTAAGGACAGCAAAAAAAGAGTGTTGAGATTTGCAACAGTTTTTTCAAACTGTGCGTTTATGTCGTTCCCGTTGCAGGAGGCTGTGCTCGGTGATGACGGTTTGTTTTACGGCGCAGTGTTTGTAGCTGTGTTCAACATTCTTGTATGGACATACGGACTTGTATGTATGAGCGGAGATATTAAAGAAATTTCTGCCAAAAAGCTGATTACAAACCCGGGTATTATCGGTGTTGTAATTGCGATAATTATTTTTGCGCTTAACATAAGGCTTCCGTATATGATAGGTCAGCCTGTTGAATATATGGCGGCTTTAAATACACCGTTGCCGATGATGATTATAGGTTACTACCTCTCCGAGGCAGACCTTAAAAAAGCATTTTCAAATGTATCTGTTTATGTTGCAATGGGTTTAAGACTTGTTTTGGTACCTGTTATAACCGCAATTGTGCTTTATCTGTGCAAGGTGGAAACAACTCTTGCGGTTGCCTGTGTAATCGCATCTGCCGCACCGACTGCCGCTACAACTACAATGTTTGCGGTAAAATACAATAAAGATACCGAACTTTCGGTAAGTATTGTGGCGGTTACTACAGTATTTTCAATCATAACTATGCCGCTGGTAATTGCGTTTGCGCAAACACTGACAGCATAAACGGAGGATATTATGCCAAAATCATCGGGACAAAAGCTTAAGCTTTTATATCTGCGTGACATTCTTCTGAAGAGAACCGACGATAACCACGGAATGACTGCGACTGAAATTATTGACGCATTAAGTGAATTTAATATAAAGTCCGAGCGAAAAAGTCTTTACGATGATATCAGCTCTCTCCAAATGTACGGACTTGACATTGAAAAAATCAAATCAAATACCACAAGGTATTATGTCGCTTCAAGAGATTTTGAGCTTGCGGAGCTTAAACTGCTTGTCGATGCAATTCAAAGTTCAAAATTTATTACACGCAAAAAAAGTATGGAGCTTATCGGAAAAATTGAGGGACTTGTAAGTAACTTTCAGGGAAAAGAACTTAAGCGTGATGTCTTTATTACAAACAGGGTAAAAGGTCTTAACGAAAAAATATATTATGTTGTCGATACACTGCAAACTGCGATTTCCAATGACCGAAAGGTCAGCTTTTTGTATATGAAGTGGGATATAGGGCAGGGTGCAAATATTGTAAAAACCGCAAGGCGTGACGGCAAGAGATATGTAATTTCACCGATTTGGCTTTGCTGGGACGACGAAAATTATTATATGATAGGTTACGACAGCGAGGCGGATAAGATAAAGAATTACCGAGTAGATAAGATTGAAAGCGTTGAAGTACTTGAAGACAAGCGTGAACCTAATGACGAAATACAGAAATTTGACGGTGCTGAATATACAAGAAAGATTTTCTCGATGTACGGCGGAGAGGAATTTGAAGTTACAATGCTTGTTAATAACGAACTTGTAGGCGTAATTGCAGACAGGTTTGGTGACGATATTTTTATTGTAAAAGAAAACGATAATCAGTTCAGGTTCAGTGCAAAAATTTCAATAAGCAGTCAGTTTTATGCCTGGGTATTCGGACTGGGCGGAGGTGTTAAAATCTTGTCACCGCAAAGGGTGGTAGACGGATTTAAAGAACATCTTAATTCTGTAAATAATAATTATTCGGCAGATAATAATGACAACTGACAATGTCTGATTTTTAAGCTCTTTATATACAAAGTTGTTTTTATGGCAGTGATTTTTGTTTTATTGAAAATCACTGCCGCTTTTTGATATAATAATAATCATACGCACAAAAAATAAAATTTTATTATAGTAAAATTTTATTGTAATAAAGATATTGAGTATAATTAATTAAAAATTATGATAATAAAAGATAACAAAAAGTAAAATTTTACATTCGGATGAATAATTTGTATAATTTTGCTTTATTTTGTTCTGTATTGTATTGACAATAAAACATTTTTGTATTATTATATTTGTAAAACAAAATAATATTATAAAAGGGGTAATATCAGTGGCAATAAGATTTTTGAACTCTGTAACATCTACAAGTTCAAGCTTTCGAGTTTCGTGCGGAGAGCTTGTTGTAGATGATTTATGGAGCGTTCATCACGAAGTAGAGATGGGTGTTGTCAGGAGCGGTTCTATTACAATTGAAACCGCAATCGGTGTTGAACAGCTCAACAAAGGCGATATTTTCTTCATCGCACCAAACCAGAAGCACAGATTTGACAACAACAACAATGTGTATATTGAGATTATGCTTTTAAATCTTAATGACGGCGCAAATCTTACACAGCAGTATATTCCGAATGTAATTATAAAGAGCATAGTAGGCGGAAACTGTACTAAGTTTTTCTCTTTTAAGCCGGGGGAGGATTACTACAATAATGTTTCCGAATGTTTTGAATCTGCTTTTAGTGCAGAGGTTGACAAGCCGAGAGGATTTTATCTTCTGGCAACAGGTAAATTTTATGAACTTTACTATTATTTGTTTGAGTCAGGAAAGTTAGAAATTTACGATATTGAAACACAGGGCAAAAAGGATAGGGCTTTGCGCAGAGTTACAGAGTATATCAACGAGAATTTCTGCAATCTGCTTACTCTCGACATTATTGCAGAGCACACAAACTTGAGCAGATATTACATTTCACATCTGTTTAAAGAGCTTTTGAACACAACTTTCATTAATTATCTTAATGAACTTCGTTTGTCAAGAGCGGCACTTTTGCTTACAACAACCGATACTCCTGTTATTGAAATCGCAGGAAAATCAGGTTTTAATAATATTTCTAACTTTAACAGAGCGTTCAAGATGTACTACGGCATTACACCGTCAAAGTACAGAAAATCAGAGCGCAGTAAAGCTAAGGTTTAAAATTTTAATTTAACAGGCAGTCAGTCTTATGGGGTTATAGAAACTGACTGCCTGATTTTTTGTGTTTTTTATTAAAAATTGGGGTAATTTATGGTTTAGCGGAATATTCGTAAAACAATTATAAAAGTTTGGTCAACCTTTAAAAAGGCTTGACCTAAATTTTTTAATTATTCCCCTGTCATTTAGAACATAACTGTTTATTATAAAAACAAAAAGCAAAAGCCCGACCGAAGTCGAGCTGATTGCTTATAAAAAAGAGAGAGGAAAATATCTATGAAAAAAAGAGTTATTAGCTTTGTAAAGTAAGTTTTATCAGTAGTTATCTTACACATATATAATACCATACGAACAGTGACAACAGTGTGACAAAATATTGGTAGTTTTCCGAAATTTAAACATTTTTTTAGAAATTAATCAAAAATATCGTTTGTCGGGTTAGATTTGACCTTTTTGTGTACTTTCAGAGTGTTGTTATTGTCGCAAAAAGCAATGAAAACTTCGCTTGTTTTTATATTTTGCTTTTTGAGTTCTTTTTTTAACCACTCAATATTATTTCCCGTGGCTTTAAGATTCCTTTCCAAAACCTTGCCGTCCTGTATCACTACCGCCTCTACACCGGATTGAAGAACCGTAATTTTCATATCGTCGGGAGTGAGCGGTCGATTTTTGTCTTTCGGTAAAATTGAAAGCTGACCGTTGCTTTCAAGGATAACGGTTTGTATCTCATCAAAATTAAAATATCCCTTTGAACGGCACATTACCAAAATTTCATTTATATCTATCTTTGCGGTACTTAAGTTTTTGTTGTAAAATTTGCCGTTATCGTAAATTATAATAGATTTGCCCGTAATGAATCTTCTTAGAAGAAGCGACTTTTGCGATAGGAAAGTCAACATAATTGCTATAAGCGAGTAAATAACCATAGCCATTACACCGTCGTAAATATCGGTAAATTCGCCTGTCGCCAGTTCGGCGGCGATTGAACCTATTGTAATACCGTTGATGTAGTCAAACATATTAAGCTCTGACATCTGCTTATTTCCCATCAGCTTTGCAAGCAAAAACAGGACTGTAAGCGAGATCGGTGCGGTTATAAATACTCTGAAAAAATCCATAATAACCTCCTGTGCTATGGTTATTATGGATTTCTTTTTTTATTTTATTCGTTTTTGAATTTTATGTTAGGCGATTTATGATTTAGCGGGGAATTCGTTTAAATGATTTAAAAATTTAGGTCAAGGTTGACCAAACTTTTATAAAACCTTACCGATTACCAAGGCTTGATTGTGCCTGTGAGTTCTGTAACGCTCTTCATACCGTTTTTATCAAGGTATTCGTTAATTCCCTCGGCAATTTTAATCGGTGCGTATGGGTCAGAGAAGAATACTGTGCCAATCTGCAATGCGCTTGCGCCTGCAATCATCATTTCAACTGCGTCTTGCCATGTGCTGATGCCGCCCATACCGATAATCGGAATTTTAACGGCATTAGAAACCTGCCAAACCATTCTTACTGCAACGGGGAACACTGCAGGGCCGCTCATTCCGCCTGTATTGTTGCGGATAATCGGGCGCTTTGTGTTTATGTCTATTCTCATACCTGTTAGTGTGTTAATCATTGAAATTGCGTCTGCGCCGTTTGCCTCTGCCGACTTAGCAATCTCGGCAATATCTGTAACATTCGGACTTAGCTTTACAATAAGCGGTTTTGTGCAGTGCTTTCTTACCGCACTTGTAATTGAACCTACCGATTCACAGCTTGTACCGAACTGAACGCCGCCGCTCTTTACATTAGGGCAGGAAATATTCATTTCTATTATATCAACATCAGTTGAAGAAAGTTTTTCTGCCATTTCGCAGTATTCTTCCGGAGTGTTGCCTGCAATATTTGCGATAACTCTTGTGTTTTGCTGTTTAAGCCAAGGAAGATCATCGTTTATAAATACATCTACGCCCGGATTTTGAAGTCCGACGGCATTTAAAATACCCGACGGAGTTTCTGCGATTCGTGGCGGTGGGTTGCCGTCACGCCTTTTTAAGGTAATTCCCTTGCACGAAATACCGCCAAGTTTTGAAAGCGGATAAAATTCGCCGTACTCCTTACCAAATCCAAATGTGCCCGAAGCGGCGATAAGTGGGTTTGAAAACTCAACCCCTGCAATTTTTACAGATAAATCAGCCATTAAAATACAACCTCCTCTGCGTTGAATACAGGTCCGTTTTTGCAGACATGCTGCATAATTTCTTCACCGTTCTTGCGTACCTTAACGGCGCAGACAAGACAAGCGCCGATTCCGCAAGCCATTCTTTCTTCAAGTGAAATCTGACAAGGCTTGTTAAATTCTTTGCAAACTTGAGCAATTGCCTTAAGCATCGGGGTGGGACCGCAGGCGCAAACCTCGTCAACTTCATTTATCTTTTCTTTAAGTACATCTGTAACAAATCCGTGTACGCCTGCACTGCCGTCGTCTGTTGTAAGTACAAGCTCGGCACCTGCATTTTTAAAATCATCTTGTAATATAATAAGGTCTTTGTTACGGAAACCTGTGATAACAAGCGGATTTTCGGTTTGCTTTGCTGTATAGAGCATAGGAGGAACACCGATGCCGCCGCCGATAAGGCAGTAGCGCTTGCCTTTTTCAATATTAAAGCCGTTGCCAAGCGGAGCAAGAATATCTACAGCTTCACCCTTTTTCATTTCGGACATAATCTTTGTGCCCTCGCCCTTAACCTGATAAACAAGGCGGAGTACGCCGTTTTCGCTGTCGCACACCGAAATAGGTCTGCGCAGAGTTTTTGACGGAACATATACATGGGTAAACTGACCGCATTTTGCAAGTGGTGCAAGCTCGTCATTTTTTACACGCATATCAAAAATTCCGTCTGCAATTTCTTCATTTGACAAAAGCTCAAAGGCTTTAACATCATATTTCATATATTTCTCTCCTTTTGCAACAGAATGATTTATTTAAAGTTTAACACTATGGTAATAACACGCAGGGTATCGTTTTTATATGCATAGCTTGAGGTGTCAAGCTCGACTTCTCCCCAAAGCATATTGTTGGCGCTTTCAATGTAGTTTACTACATAACCGTCTTGTACAAGTGTTGAATAAGCGTCTTCAAAGTCAAGACTGTCATCAACAATTATGTTGAAATAATTGTCACCGTTTACGGCGGAATTTGCAAGTGCATTTGAAATTGTATTGTCATTTTCTTCATCAAACGCATAGAGGATAGGTGCAGTTTGATTATAATAATTGTACTCGGTAGAATTACATTCGGGCACATAGAGGTTGCCGATAAGGTTTTCGTCGTTATTATAATTATCGGGTTCTATTTCATCAAAAAGGTCATCTGCCCTGTGCGAGGAATACATTTGCTCGTCTGTAAGATTAAAGTAGTAGTAGTTGGAAAAATCATCTTGCGAGTCGTTCCATGTTACATCGACCTGATACCAATTACCGTCAATTTTTGCGCAGTTCCATTCGTGTCCGACATCATCGGTCATTCCTGCAATACTTACACATTCAATGCCGAGCTTGTTGCACAAAAGCTGAAATGCCCTGGCATATCCTTCACATATGGCTTTGCCGTCAACAAGAACTCCGTAGGCGGTACTGACATTTCCTTTTGTGTTATTGTTGTAGGCAGCCTCGTCATCATATACGCAATTTGAAATAATATAATCGTTGACATACTTTTCACGCTCATACTCCGAAGAATACATAGTTGCGTTGTTTACAAAGTCGTTGAGCGCCTCGTTAAATTTTTCTTTTTGTGTTTCAAGCGTTGTGCCTGAAGAAATATAGAAAAGTTCTACATATGTTGAACCGTCGTAATCGTAGTAAGAAAATGTGTTTTTTATCCAGAATATATCGGGATGGTCGTTTTTAAAAGCTATTATTGCCTCGTAAATATCTTTTTGCGTAAGCGTGCCCGTACATTGTATTTCTGCGGGAACGGGTTTTTGACATTCGTTTTCAATTTGTGCGTAAAGATTTTTAATGTGTTCGTTTGTTATTGCCGAATAGCTGTACGATGTTTGCTTCGGCTCCGGTATCTCTGACAAAAGTGCTTCACTTTCGCTTGTCGGCTTAAAATCAGAATTGTCGAAAATCTTAAATTTAAGAGAACAGCCGGCGATTGAAAAACATAGCGCCAAAGGCAAAGCAGCCGCAAGTGCTTTCTTTGCAACAGTCTGTATTTTATGGATGTTCAAAAAATCATCTCATTACATATAATATATCATTTATAATTTTACTTTATTTTGGCTTTATAGTCAATTCAAAATTTATTTTTTGAAAAATTGTTGCAATTAGTGCAACTTTTAGGATTTTTTTATGCATAGTTGGAGGTGAATAATTTGATTATTTTTAACAAAGAAAAGTACGAGGGTATTGCCGCAGAAGATAATGCGGGGATTGTGGGCGAAAACCTTGTGAGTAAAGTTGAATTTACGGTGAATGATTTTGTCGGCAAAAATACGATTGCCGCAATTCATTTAAGATTTAAAGACGGCAGTGTAAACACGGTTGTACCGCAAACCATAAAAACTGTTAACAACAGCACATATATAATGTGGAAAATCGGGAAAAACGATATTTTCTGTCACGGCTGGGTTGAGGTTCAGCTTGAATTAAGAGAGGAGGAAACCACTTTGCAGACCGATATAGTAAGATTGTTTGCGGGAGAATCCATACCGATTGAGGACAAGGGATTCACCAATCCAAACAGCGAAACGCTTGCATTGAGAGATGAGGCAAAAAAATGTTGGAATAAAATTGCAGAGCAAAATAAGCAGATTGAAAACAATATAAAAGTTATTGCCGACAGCGACATTACTCTTAAAGAAGAAAAAGCAAATAAGGTTACGCTTAAGGCCGATGTTACGGAAGAAAGCTATCCGAGTGTTGCATATCTTGAAAACTATTATTATGATTATGATGATGTTGATGATGAGATACAAAACCTTAAAAGCAGTGTCGACACAAAGCTCAATTTAAAAGCGGATAAGGCGGATACTCTTGCCGGTTACGGAATTACCGATGCTTACGACAAAACATATATAAATAGATCGTTAAACAATAAACTTAACAAAATGCCGTTTGATACCGTGCCTGCGGCAAACAGCCCAAATTATGTTACAAGCGGCACTGTGTATAACAGTGTTAATTCGCTTAGGCAGACCGTTGCGCAGAACAAAGCCGATATAGAAAAATCGCTTGCAGACAAATATGATGCAGCGAATAACGAAATCGGTTCGGGAGAATTATCTCCGACGCAGACAATTTATGAGGGCAGTGCGGGAAAATTCGTTTACGTAAAGAACGGCGACGCAGTTACTGTGTCTGTAAATATTACAAGTATGTTGGCGGATAAAAACTATTTGCAAATGTCGGGTTTGCCGTTCCCGTCAAAAGCAGAAAGTAGACTTGCAAGTATTGCCGTATATTCTACAAAGAATAACTTGCGTAATGTGAGAATAGACGGTTCGTGGATTTACATAAGTGCACCGTCCGATAAATTTGTTGAAGATGAAAAAATGAATTTTGTTGTTACATATATTATTCGCAGATAGGAGGATTAAAATGGAGGTTACAGAAAAAATTACGCTTGATATGCTTACAAAAGAGGGAGTGAGCGTGTTAAGACAGAAGTTTGTTGTTATCGACGGCACAGAAATGCAGGTCGGAGAGAATGTCCGCAACGCATATATGAATTGTGAAAACGACAGAGAAATACTTAAAGCCGAGCTTTCAGAGGAATATTATAACGCCGTTATGGCTGTATGGGAGGTTTAATATATGTCTTATAAATTTAAAGAAATATGGTGCAATAAAGGTAATTTCACAGAGAGCAACAGAAAATCTTCGGAAATTGATACGCTTGTTATTCATTACACCGGCAACAACGGCGACACAGCAGAAAACAACGGTAACTACTTTAAGAATAATGCAGTTGAAACATCTGCACATTATTTTGTTGATGATACAACTGTTGTTCGCTCGGTTGCTGATAAAAATATTGCTTGGCATGCAGGCGACTGGGATATTAATTGTCGCTCAATCGGAATTGAAATTGCAGGTTCAACAACAGAATGCACAGGCAAGACACTTGAAAATGTTATCGCACTTACAAAAGGACTTATGAAAAAGTATAACATTTCTAAAGAAAGAGTTATTAGACATTATGATGCAAACGGCAAATTATGTCCTGCTTTTTGGTGTGGCTCACAACAGAAAGACAGACTGTTCAGAGAACAGTTTTGGAATAAACTTGGCGAAAAAGCCGAGGAAAATAAAGAACTTAAAAAGCCAACCTTGACATACAGAGTTTATGCAGATAACAAATGGTATGATGAAATCAAAGGACTCTCAAATATCGCAGGAAGGAAAAAGCAAGCTATTTCGGCAGTTGCAGTAAAGGTCAGCAAGGGCAACATCAAGTACAGAGTGCATTTGCTTAACGGAGATTGGTTGCCTTGGGTAACTGATTATGACATTAACGATAATGTCAATGGCTATGCGGGTATCAAAGGAAAGGTTATTGACGGCTTACAGGTTGAGTTTGAGGGAGTCGGCAATTATAAAGCTACATATCGTGTACGCAAGCAAGGTCAGAAATTCTTTGATTGGCAGCATAATACAGAAAAAGACAGTAATCAGGATGGCTACGCAGGACTTTTCGGCGCTAAGATTGACGGTTTGCAGATTACTTTAACTTAACGAGGTGTAGTATGTCAACAGAAATAATTACATCATTAATCATTGCAAGCAGTAGCATTATATGTCAACTTCTCATTAATGCTTCAAATCGTAAAAAGCTCAAAGCAGACAATGAAAGCACTAAATCTCTTATAGTGTATCGGTTAGATCAGCTTGAACATAAGCAAGATAAATATAATCATTTGCAAGAGCGAGTGTTTAATCTTGAAAAAAATTCAGCTGTTATGGACGAAGAAATCAAGGTCACAAATCACAGAATTGCAGACCTTGAGCAAAAATAAGAAGGTAATAATATGAAAAAAATTACAAATTGGAAATCGTGGGCAAAATGCGCAGGCGTAAGAGCAGTAAAAACCGTTGCTCAAACTGCAATTTCGGTTATCGGTGTATCTGCAGTGTTAAGCGATGTGAATTGGGTTGTGGTCGCCTCGGCAAGTGCATTGGCTGGTATTTTATCAATTCTTACCAGTGTTGCAGGCTTGCCGGAGGTGTCAGAGTAATAATACATAAGTTTAGCCCCACACTAGCTAAGTAAGAAGTGACCCGACCCCCAAAAGTTAGACCTAAAAAATCTAACTTTGGAGGTTGGTATTTTTATGTCAAAATACAGTTATGAATTCAAGAAGAAGGTAGTAATGGACT
>ERZ779851.244-NODE-244-length-56636-cov-11.202524_pt1 | contig 56636 bp, 51 predicted proteins | sample MGYA00511094_ERZ779851 | MGnify/ENA primary metagenome ERZ779851 (study PRJEB29588, sample SAMEA2155512) | human gut metagenome | biome: human gut; feature: human-associated habitat; material: faeces | place: Denmark | collected 2008/2010 ...
CCAGCACCTTCGTCACGGCGGCGGCGTAGCTGCGCCATTCCGCCTCCTTCCTGGCGAGCTGCTCCCGGCCGGAGCCGGTCAGGTGATAGTACCGCCGGGTGCGGCCGGACGCCGTCGGTTCCTCGCGGGCCGTCACCCAGCCCGCCTGCTCCAGGGAGTGCAGCAGGGGATACAGCGTGCCGGATTTCAGGTCAAAGGTGTGATCCGACCGGCGGCGCAGCTCCTCGATCATCTGGTAGCCGTACATGTCCTGCTGCTCCAGCAGCTTCATCAGCAGCAGCTTTGTGCTGCCGGAGGTCAGCGTCTTGTCAAATTCCATGGTTGCCCTCCTTGATATGTAGAATTGCTATATATGTAGATTAACTACATAATAGCGAAGCGGACGCCGTTTGTCAAGAGGGAGCGGCAAAATTTCATCAGACTGCCGCAGGGGATCGCGCTTGCCTTGCCGGCCGGGGGAGTGGTATACTGATCCTAACAAAAGAACGGGGCAGAGGAGTGAGCAAACGGCATGGACAGCATAAAAAAACACATCGCATATTACCATCTGCCCGGTTTGTTTGAGTTTTACGAGCTGTACCGGGTATTTTTGCCGCTGTATCGCGCCCATCGGGAGTACTTCTATGACTGGTGTGAGATCGGCTCACTGTACGGTGCCCCGGCAGACTGCGTCTGGGGCGGCGGCCGTGTGGGCGGCGGAGACTGCGATCCGCGGGAGGTGCTGGTTCTGACGCGGGAATACGGCATCTCGGCCCGTCTGACCTTCAGCAACTCCCTGCTGCGTGAGGCGCATCTTTCAGACGCCAGATGCAACGATCTGTGCCGCCTGTTTGCGGAGAGCGACGATCCGCAGAACGGCGTCATTGTCCATTCTGAGCTGCTGCTGGACTATTTGAAGCGGACCTATCCGGGGCTATACCTTGTCTCCTCCACCACCAAGGTTTTGACGGATTTTCAGGCGCTTCGACAGGAGACGGCCCGGGAGGATTTTCGCTATGTGGTGCCGGATTTCCGCCTGAACCGGGCGTTTGACCAGTTGGGTACCCTGTCGGAGGCGCAGCGGGAAAAGCTGGAGTTTCTCTGCAATGAGTGCTGCTTTTTCGGCTGCCGGGAGCGGAAAGCCTGCTATGAGGCGGTCAGTCGGAAAAATCTGGGGGAGGACGGCCCGGAGCATCACTGCACCGCGCCGGATGCCGCCGGAGGATACCGCTTTTCCAAGGCTATGAGGAATCCCGGGTTTATCGGGGTCGGCGATATTCGGGATATATACCTGCCCATGGGTTTCTCGCAGTTCAAGATCGAGGGACGGGGACTTGGCAGCGCACTGATCTTGGAGTTCTTGCTGTATTACATGACGAAGCCGGAATATCACCTGCCGGTGCGGGAGGCGATCTATCTGGACAATATGCTGGATCTGTTTTAGGCGGTGACGGAAGAAGAGAAACAAGCGGACAACAAAAAATCGCTCCCTTATGGGAGCGATTTTTTGCTGCGGAAAAGAGGGTGCCGCGTGATCACTGGGCCGACGGAGGAGAGAGCGGGGAGATCCCGGCGACAGCCTCGTACAGCCGCTGGAGATCATAGACGTCTATGATATCATCTGAGCCGGTTACGTTGGCGGCTTTCATTTGCCGCGCATCGAGTTGGGTCAGATCCAGCAGGTATTGATAGACCAGGTCAACATCAAGAATGTTTACCTTACCATCGCCGTTTACGTCACCGAGAAGCTCTTCTAGCTTGGGGATGATCTCCTGCGCGATCAGAACAGTGCCGCAGATGGAACAGTGCGCGCCTTCGGTGAGACCGGATTCGGTGTAAGTGGGCGCTACGGCTGCGTCAACAACTACGGTGTGGGGCACGGCCTGATAGGCTGCGGTACCGGCTTTTGAAAGTGCGGAAAGCCCGCGCGGCTTTCCGTCTTGGATGCTGTGTACAGCTTATCCAGCGCCGCTGCGAAAGCGGCGGCCTCCTCCGGCGTCAAGGCGCTGGTCAGATACTCGTAAAAGGCCGCCTCGATCTCCGCCTTGGAGGCCTTCAGCCCCTCCGCCTTTTCCGTGGGGTACAGCAGTTGGCTGCGCCGGTCGTTGGGGGCGTCCTTGCGGACGAGATACCCCTTTGTCTCCAGATTCCTGGTTCGCCGTGCGATGGCGGCCTTGTCGGCGTGCAGAAGCTCCGCCAGTGCCGCCTGGGTGCAGCCGGGATTGTGGCGCAGCGCGTGGATCAGGTCGATCTCCGCTGTTCCCACGTCCTTTTCCCGCAGCGTCCGCAGCACCAGCTTTTCCGCCTCCCGGGCGATTTTTGTGATCTTCCGTTCCGTAATATCCATGAGCACCTCCTGAATTCCAAGGAAAGTTGCAGTTACATCGTTGTATGTACAACTATTATAGAGCATTTTCTCCGTTTGTCAAGATATGCAAAACATCCGGGAGCCTCCAAATGGAGATTCCCGGATGTTTTTCGGACGTTTTTCGTAAGATATCAGGCGCGGGGAAGGGTAACATCGGCCCGGAACAGGTCGCCGTCGATGGACAGGGCAAACGTGCCGTTCATGAGACGCACCAGACTTCCGGCGATGGACAGCCCTAAGCCGCTGCCCTCGGTATGGCGGGAGGCGTCGCCCCGGACGAAGCGCTCCATCAGCTCATCGGGGGAGATGTTCAGCTCGGCGCGGGAGACATTCTTGAAGCTGATGGTGACGGTCTCATCGTCCCTGGCGGCCACAACGTAGACGCGGGTGTCCTCCAGGGCGTATTTGCAGATATTGCTGACCAGATTGTCCATGACACGGCTGAGGAGCTTGCCGTCAGCCCGAACGGAGACGGGCGTCTCCGGCGGACGGGCCACCAGCGTCAGGCGGCAGTCGGCCAGCCGCTCCTGATACTCGCCTACGATCTGGTCGAACAGCACCGCCACATCCGTAGGCTGAAGCTCCACCGGCAGCGCGCCGGAGGACGCCTTGGATGCCTCCACCAGATCCTCCGTCAGCTTTTTCAGCCGGCGGCTCTGGCGGTCCAGCACGGCGATGTACTCCCGCGCCGTCTCCGGCTGGACATCCACCTTCTGCAGCAGATCCACATAGTTGATGATGGAGGTCAGGGGGGTCTTGATGTCGTGGGACACGTTGGTGATCAGCTCGGTCTTCATGCGCTCGGCCTTGGTCTGCTCCTGCACCGCCCGCTCCATGCCGGTGCGCAGGTCGTTCATCCGCTGGCCGTAGCGCTTGAAGTCGCCGATCAGCGGCCTGGTGTCGATGCTCTGGGAGAGGTCGCCCTCTGCCAGCTTCTCGCCGCCCTTCTGCAGGATGCGCAGGTTCAGGGCGATGTACAGGATGGCAATGAACTCCACCAGCTTCATCACCATAAAGATGCCGTCCACGGAGCCGTAGCCCGCCAGCACCAGAAGCATCTCGAGGAAGAACAGGCCCACCGTCACCAGTGCGGTTTTCCAGATCAAGGGCAGGCCCGCGACGGTGCGGTACAGGCCCCGGCCCACGGCCCTGATGATGCGCCACAGCAGCCGCAGGAGACGGCCGATCAGTGAGCCCCGCAGCACCGTCCCGGCCTTGCACTGGGCGGCAAAGACACAAAGGAACAGCAGAGTAAGGGGCACCATCAGGGAGACAAAGAGTATCTGCCTTTCCACGTCATAATAGAACAGGGTGTCCCAGCCGATGAAGAACGCGCACAGCAGCGTCAGCAGCCACACGTCCGCCGGGATCTTGTCCAGCCACGTCAGGTGGATGCCCTCGTGGGCCGCCCAGTGTCCGGCGGAGGCCATGGAGAAGCCAAAGCACAGCAGCGTCAGCAGCAGAAACAGTACCGTCAGGAACACCGTCAGTCCGATGTGCTCCAGCAGCCATGTCATCACCAGATGGGAATAGTCAGGGAACTCATCCGCAGGCAGCAGGTCGGCGGCGATGGTCAGCTCCTCCTCAGTCCCGTCGGCATAGGTGAGCGTAAAGGTTCGCTGTGTGGAGTACAGCGTTTTGTCGCTGTCCGTCAGTTCAAAATTTTCAAAGGTGATCGCGCCGGTATTCTTGTCGACGATCGCCAGATGGCAGGAGGTGTCCTCGCGGGAGAAGCTCTCCGAGAAGGCGCGGGGCAGATCGTCCAGCGCCTGCTGCTGTTCTTCGTCGGTAATATCTGCGGCAGTGGTATCCGAGGTATCCGCGTCGGGCGTGTCGTCCGCCAGCAAACCGGCGTTGGCCAGCGTGCCGCGCAGATAGTAGTAGGCGTTGTGAATGGCGCTGCTGCACTGTGATTCATACATCGTCTCACGCATATACGCGCCGCCGTCCAGAAATACGTTGCAGCTGGCCAGAATGCCGATGCCAAGACCGCCCAACACCGCCATGGTGCCAAACAACAGCGTCAGGAAAAAGGCTGTCAGCTTGGCCCAGGTCTTATTCAGAAGTCGCTTCATGTGAGAGTTCCCTCCATTTTATAGCCCTTGCCCCAGACCACCTTGATGTACCGGGGCTCCGAGGGGTTGATCTCCAGCTTTTCCCGCAGATGCCGGATGTGTACGGCGATGGCGCCTGTGGCGTTCAGCGGCACATCTCCCCACACCCGGCGGTAGATCTCACCGGGGGAGAACACCGTCCCGGCATTCTGCATGAGAAAGCGGAGAATGTCGTATTCCTTGGGGGTCAGCGCCGTCGCTTCGCCGTCCACGGTGACGGTCTTGGCGTTGTCATCCAGACAGATGCCGCCGATGACCAGCGTACTGGGCCGTACCTGTCCGCCGCCCAACTGGAGATACCGCCGCAGTTGGGAGCGCACCCGTGCCAGCATCTCCACCGGATTGAAGGGCTTGGTGATGTAGTCGTCCGCGCCCACGTTCAGGCCCAGCACCTTGTCGGTGTCCTCGCCCTTGGCGGTCAGCAGGATCACGGGCACGTTGCTGGTCTGCCGTAGCTGGGCCATGGCGGTCAGGCCGTCCATGACCGGCATCATGATGTCCATGAGAATGAGATGTACATCCTCGCGGGCGGCCACGGACAGGGCCTCTTTCCCGTTATAGGCGGCCAGCACCCGATAGCCCTCGGCCTTGAGATATATTTCCAGCGCGGAGACGATGTCCTTTTCGTCGTCAACGACTAAGATCGTATACATAGATGACCTCCTGTGGGGGTGAGTTTGTCATACCTCTATCATACCCTTTCGCGCACGATTGCACAAGGTCAATTCTTGGCGGCGGGGTAGGGAAGGGACGTCAGGTTCACGCTGTGGTGGATGGGCTTCCACTCCACCTTCATGAACAGCGCCGCCAGCGAGATGGGGAGATACGTCAGCATGAACAGCGGGAACGTCAGCGTATAGGCGATCTTCTTCCACGCCGGGGCGTGGATGCGCCGCCATTCGCTGGCCACGGTGATGCCGCCCAGCACCAGCAGCGTGGCCAGGATGCTGCCCATGCACTCCAGCAGCGACCGCATGGCGAACCACACACCAGCACCCTGCATCAGCCCCAGCACCGACAGCGTGATGTTGGCCAGCAGGCACAGCGCCGTCAGGATAAAGGCCGGCAGGATGGACATGGACATATCAAAGCAGCTCCAACTGCCCCTGGCCGCGCCCTTCAGCAGCGCCGCGCCGTACCGGCGGAACACCTGGATGTACCCCTTGGCCCAGCGCAGCCGCTGCCGCACCGACTGGCGGAAGCCGGTGGGCTGCTCGTCATACAGCACGGCGTCCTCGCAGATGGCGATCCTCTCACCCCGCAGGATGTGATAGATGGAGAACTCGATGTCCTCGGTCAGCAGATAGAAGCGCCAGCCGTGGCTCTCATCCAAAATCCGCTGGGAGAACAGGAAGCCCGTGCCGCCCACGGCGGCGCTGCTGCCCAGGCGGGTGCGGGCGCCGTTGAGATAGCGGCTCTCCCGCAGGAACCACAGGGCGTAGCCCGCGCTGATCCAGTTGTCGCCGAAGTTCTTGCTGTTGCGGTAGCTGGTGACGATCTCGTGGCCGTTGGAGAACATCTCGTTCATCCGCTCGATGTAGTCCGGGGCCAGCAGGTTGTCGGCGTCAAACACGAAATAACCGTCAAACCCCGCCGGATAGTCCGCGCCGATGTGCTGCAGCAGGAAGTCCAGGGCATAGCCCTTGCCCACGTTCAGCTGGTTGAACCGCTCATAGACCACCGCGCCGTGGGTCCGGGCGATGGCGGCGGTGCGGTCGGTGCAGTTGTCCGCCGCCACGAACACCGTCACAAGGGACATGTCATAGGTCTGCGCCCGTAGGCTCTCCAGCAGGCCGGAGATGACATTCTCCTCGTTCCGGGCGGCGATCAGCACCGCGTAGCGGTGCTGCCTGGCCGGTGCGGCAAGGGCCTTCGGCTTTTTGGCCAGCACCAGGGGGATATAGAGGAACTGATAGGTATAGCAAATAAAAAACAGCGCCGAGATAACGGCGTTGATGGTGCGCAGCGTGGTCTCCATAGAGGCTCCTCCTTGTCTTTTTCTGCCTTTATGGTAGCAAACGCTGGATTAAGAAACAATCACGGGGGAGATTAAGGTTTTCTTAAGACGCATACCTCTGGGCCCGCGTGCCGGGCATTTTTCCCCTTCGGCATGCATAGGCTGGACACCAGAAAGGACGGGGATCGTATGAAAGAGAAACGGGTGCGGATATTCCTGCTGCACCGGCGGGTACTGGCGGTACTGTGTACGCTGGCGGTGGCGGCGGGCATTTTCTATGTAACGCTGTATCCCGCCTCCCGCACGGCGGCGGCCGCCCAGCGGCATCATAAAAGCACAATAAAGAAGTGCAGCAGTTCTCCGTGAACTGCCGCACTTTTGCATCACCGTGGGGCAACGAGGATACCCAGCATTTGATCGACATTCTGGCGAAGTATAACGTGAAGACTACTTTTTTCGTGGTGGGGGACTGGGTGGATAAGTATCCGGAATCGGTGAAAGCGCTCCACGACGCGGGCCATGAGGTCATGAGCCATTCTGACCACCACGACCACTATAACAGTCTCAGTACCTCACAGATCGTGGCGGATATTCAGACCAGCTGCGACAAGATCGAGGCTGTCACCGGCAGCTGTCCCACGCTGATCCGCTGTCCCTACGGCGAATATGATGACCATGTGATCTCCGCCGTCCGCTCGCTGGGCATGGAACCCATCCAGTGGGATGTGGACTCTCTGGACTGGAAGGACTACGATGCGGACACCATCTATCAAAGGGTGACGTCCAGGGTGCAGCCGGGGAGTATCGTGCTGTTCCATAATGCGGCGCTTCACACGCCGGAGGCGCTGCCGCGGATCCTGGAGTACCTCATCAACGACGGCTATACCGTGCTGCCCATCAGCCAGCTGATCCTGACGGGGGACTACACCATCGACCACACGGGACGGCAGTTTGCGGCGGAGACGGTGTCCGCAGAATAGACAGAAAAATATACAGAGCACTTGCAATTTGCTGAAATTCGTGTTATATTGGTCATAGTTCTTTATACCATACCAAGAACTATGCAGGTTACTATGATAAGGTAGTACACCGCAGAGCTCTAACGCCTCGCGTAAGCGGGGCGTTATCTCTATCCGGGAGTATGAGGAGGACATGCTATGTATCCATACGCCATCGGTTTTGACATTGGTATCGCATCGGTAGGCTGGGCGGTCGTCGCTCTGGATGGAGAGGACAGGCCTTTCGGCATCATCAACATGGGCTCCCGCGTTTTTGACGCCGCCGAGCAGCCCAAAACGGGCGATTCTCTGGCGGCACCCCGGCGTGAGGCTAGAAGTGCGCGCCGCCGCCTGCGCCGGCACCAGCACCGCTTGGAACGCATCCGCCGCCTTTTGGCAGCGGAAAAGGTAGTATCTCAAGCGGAGCTGGATACCCTTTTCGAGGGAAAACTGGAGGATATTTACGCGCTGCGCGTCGAGGCGTTGGATGCCCCAGTGTCCAACACCGGATTTGCCCGTATCCTTCTGCATATCGCGCAGCGGCGCGGTTTCAAGTCCAACCGCAAGTCCGGCACATCGAAGGAGGACGGCGAGCTGCTTGCCGCCGTAACGGCCAACCGTGCGCTCATGTCCGAAAAGGGCTACCGCACGGTGGGGGAAATGCTGCTGAAAGATCCACAATACAGCGGAAATAAGCGCAATAAGGGCGGCAAATATCTTGCGACTGTGGGACGGGACATGGTGGAGGAAGAGGTCCGCGCCATCTTTAAGGCCCAGCGTGAGCAGGGGCAGCCCTTTGCGGCGGCAGAGCTGGAGGAGCAGTATCTGGAAATACTTCTGAGTCAGCGCTCCTTTGACGAAGGCCCCGGACAGGGCAGCCCCTATGGCGGAAGCCAGATCGAGAAGATGATCGGCAAGTGTACGTTGGAGACGGGAGAGCCGCGCGCAGCAAAGGCCAGCTATTCCTTTGAGTATTTTACGCTGCTCCAGAATGTCAACCACCTGCGGCTGATGTCCGGCGGTGAAAGCAGCCCGCTTTCCAGCGCACAGCTGGAGACGCTTATCGCACTGGCACATAAGACGAAGGATCTGAATTTCTCCCGTATTCGCAAGGAACTGGGGATCCCCGCGGGTACGACCTTTAATACGGTGTCCTATAAGAACGCGGAGGACTATGAGGAGGCGGAAAAGAAAACGAAGTTCTGCTATCTCAGAGCCTATCACCAAATGCGGGCGGCTTTCAACAAGCTTGCCAAAAATCATTTCGATGGCTTGTCCCGTCAGCAGAAGAATGAGCTGGGACGCGTTCTCTCCACTTATAAGACTTCCGCCAACATCCGTCCCCGCCTGGCTGCGGCAGGGTTGTCGGAGATAGAGATCGACATTGCCGAGACGATGAGCTTCAGCAAATTCGGCCACCTTTCCGTAAAGGCCTGCGATAAGCTGATCCCTTTCCTGGAAAAGGGGATGAAATACGATGAAGCCTGCGCCGCCGCAGGATATGATTTCAAGGGGCATGACGGTGAAACGCGGACGCGCCTTCTCCACCCTGCGGAGGATGATTTCGCGGATGTGACAAGCCCTGTTGTGCGGCGTGCGATCTCGCAAACGGTGAAAGTCCTTAACGCCATTATCCGGGAACGCGGCGGAAGTCCGACCTTTATCAACATCGAGCTGGCGCGGGAGATGGCCCGCGATTTTGCGGAGCGCAGCAAGATGAAAAAGGATATGGATGAAAACCGCGCCCGCAACGAGCGGATCATGGAGCGCATCCGCACGGAATACGGCAAGGAACGCCCCACGGGACAGGATCTGGTGAAATTCAAGCTGTGGGAGGAGCAGCACGGCGAGTGCGCGTATTCCCAAAAGCATATCTCCATTGAACGGCTCTTTGAGCCGGGGTATGTGGAGGTGGATCATATCATCCCGTACAGCATCTCCTTTGACGACGGCTATAAAAACAAGGTGCTGGTATTCACGGAGGAGAACCGCAACAAGAGCAACCGCCTGCCGCTGCAATATTTGCAGGGCAAGCGGCGGGAGGATTTTACCGTCTGGGTGGAGAGCAGCATCCGCGATTTCAGGAAAAAGCAGCGACTGCTGAAGGAGACGATTACCGCTGAGGACGAAAAGAAGTTCAAGGAACGGAATTTGCAGGACACCAAAACCATGTCCCGCTTCCTATTGAACTATATCAGCGACCATCTGGAATTTGCCGATTTTGCCAGCGGGCGAAAGAAGCATGTGACGGCTGTCAACGGCGCTGTTACCTCCTATATGCGCAAGCGCTGGGGCATTACCAAGATCCGTGAAAACGGGGATCTGCACCACGCGGTAGATGCACTTGTGGTCGCCTGTACAACAGACGGAATGATCCAGCAGGTGAGCCGTTATGCCGCGCTGCGGGAATGTGAGTATGTACAGACAGAGGCGGGCAGCATGGCGGTTTCTCAGCACACCGGCGAAGTGCTGAGGCAGTTCCCCTATCCCTGGCCGGAGTTCCGCCGGGAGCTGGAGGCCCGTCTGGGCGATGACCCCCGCCGCGCTGTGATCTCCCAGCGATTCCCTGTGTACGCCAACGGTGACATTCCGGTGCGGAAGCTCTTTGTGTCCCGTATGCCCCGCCGGAAGGTGACGGGCGCGGCCCATAAGGAGACCATCAAAAGCCCGAAAGCACTGGACAGTGGCAACGTTGTCGTGAAGCGCGCGTTGACCGACCTGAAGCTCGACCCCAAGACCGGCGAGATCGCCAACTACTATATGCCGCAGAGCGACCGCCTGCTCTATGAGGCGCTGAAGGAGGAGCTGAAAAAGCACGGCGGCAACGGGGCCAAGGCCTTTGACGAGTTGGATCGTCCGACGGTCGCCGCCGCCATCCGGGAGATACGCGTCTATGAGGGAAACTGCATGGAGATCGACTATCTGTTTCCGGAGGACTATCGGGCGCTGCTGGAGGGGTGATGATATCTCAAATGCGTTGTTACCCTGAACGACATGGATGTCGGTATTGAAAACGGCATTAAGACCGTGCATCTTCATCATTAAACACGTTCAGTTCTCCCATGTACCTGGCTTCCACGGTTTGTTCCGGCCACAGTAGTGGATGATCGCCGACCACTGCCGCACGTTCTCCGGCGTCATGCCGTCCCCGTTGTGCCGGTGGAGGGCAAACAGCTTCTCCGTCATGTTGCAGCGGATAGGATCCAGCGGCAAAATGCGCTGACCGTACAGAGCGCTGATGATGTCCTGATCCGGCAGCATGAGCCGCCCCTCGTGGGCGATAAGATGAATGTCGCCGCGTTTGATGTGGCGGGCATCTTTTTTAGAGCGAAGTACAGATCATATCACATAATCATACCCGTCAGGGTCACTGTGCATCAGATCCGCAAGCGTGATATTCTCAAAATATTCCGTAATGAGCTTATCCAGTCCCCGCCACATGGGGAGCGTGCGACATTCAGCGGAGCGGGGACAAACATCAGCGCCGGGATCAAGGCAGGAAACAGGAGCCATAGAATCTTCGGTGACGCGCAGAATGTTTTCCACAGTGTACTGCTCAGGCGCTTTTGCCAACTGATATCCGCCGCCCTTCCCCCTTACGCCGGTCAGCAGCTTTGCCTTTACCAGCAGCTTGATAATGTTCTCTAAATATTTTTCAGATATCTCCTGCCGCTGCGCAATGATCTTCAGCGGAATAAAACCGTCCGACTGGTGCTCGGCCAGATCAATCATAACGCGAAGCGCATAGCGTCCCTTGGTGGAAACCAGCATACGATCCCTCCTGTTCCAGTATAAACCCATTATACAACATGGTTAATAGGGAAATCAATGTAAAATTTTGCGGAAAGGCCTTGACAAACGGGGACGGCAGCACTATAATCACACCAACCTACAAGAAAGGTTGGTATTAACATGAAATACGACCTGCACCTCCGATGTTGCCGCGGTGAACAATAAGCCGAAACACACAAAACAGAACAAACCACAACAACATCATTTTTAGGAGGAATATATGATGAGCAAGATCTATACATCCGCTGACCAGCTGATCGGCAAGACCCCGCTGCTGGAGCTGACCCATATCGAGAAGGAAGAGGGCCTGGAGGCCAAGGTGCTGGGCAAGCTGGAGCACTTCAACCCTGCCGGCAGCGTGAAGGACCGTATCGCCAAGGCCATGATCGACGACGCGGAGCAGAAGGGCCTGCTGAAGCCCGACTCCGTCATCATCGAGCCCACCTCCGGCAATACCGGCATCGGCCTGGCCTCGGTGGCCGCTGCCCGCGGCTACCGCATCATCATCGTCATGCCGGAGACCATGAGCGTGGAGCGCCGCCAGCTGATGAAGGCCTACGGCGCGGAGTTGGTGCTGACCGAGGGTGCCAAGGGCATGAAGGGCGCCATCGCCAAGGCTGACGAGTTGGTCAAGGAGATCCCCAACAGTTTCATCCCCGGCCAGTTCGTGAACCCCGCCAACCCTGCCGTCCACAAGGCTACCACCGGCCCCGAGATCTGGGAGGATACCGACGGCAAGGTGGATATCTTCGTGGCGGGCGTCGGCACCGGCGGCACCGTTACCGGCACCGGTGAATATCTGAAGAGCCAGAACCCCAATGTAAAGGTGGTGGCCGTGGAGCCTGCGTCCTCTCCGGTGCTGAGCAAGGGCGTGGCGGGCAGCCACAAGATCCAGGGCATCGGCGCAGGCTTTGTGCCCGACGTGCTGGACACCAAGGTGTATGACGAGATCATCCCCGTAGAGAACGAGGACGCCTTCGCCATCGGCAAGCTGATCGGCAAGAAGGAAGGCGTGCTGGTGGGCATCTCCTCCGGCGCCGCCGTGTGGGCCGCCATCCAGCTGGCGAAGCGGCCGGAGAACAAGGGCAAGACCATCGTAGCCCTGCTGCCCGACACCGGCGACCGCTATCTCTCCACCCCGCTGTTTGCGGACTGAGGAGATCACAAGAACATAAGCACGGGAGACTGCCTTTGACGGGCAGTCTCCCGTGCGCTGATCGGTCAAACGATTCTGGAAATGCAGTCCAGCAAGGTCATGGAGTAAGTGGGGCAAAGTATTCAACTTCTTGCTGTACGGAAATTGAATTTTAGAAAGGATACCGAGCTTTGCGGAATGGATAAAGTTTGGACGCTTTAGACCCGCTTCACATTCTCAACGATCAAAAATCTTACAGCAAAGGAGACACAGACTATGCAGAAACTCTCTGAACGAACTGCCAGCTTTACCGACTCTGTCATCCGCCGGATGACGCGGATCTCTCTTCAATATGACGCGGTGAACCTGTCCCAGGGCTTTCCGGATTTTGAACCGCCCAAGGAGATCCTTGACCGTCTGGCGCAGGTGGCCCACGAGGACTATCACCAGTATTCCATCACCTGGGGCGCGCAGGCTTTCCGAGAGGCGCTGGCCGCCAAGCAGTCCCATTACATGGGCCGTACCATCGACCCCAACAGCGAGATCGTCACCACCTGCGGCAGCACGGAGGCCATGATGGCTGCCATGATGACCGTGACGAATCCCGGCGACAAGGTGGTGATCTTCTCCCCGTTCTATGAAAACTACGGCGCGGACACCATTCTCTCCGGCGCGGAGCCTATCTATGTACCGCTGGTGCCGCCGGATTTCCACTTTGATGCCAATGTGCTGGAGGACGCCTTTCGCCAGCACCCCAAGGCGCTGGTGCTGTGCAACCCCTCCAACCCCTGCGGCAAGGTCTTTACCCGTGCGGAGCTGGAGACCATCGCGGCACTGGCTGCCAAGTACGATGTGTATGTCATCACCGACGAGGTCTATGAACACATCGTCTACGCTCCCCACAAGCACACCTATTTTGCCACGCTGCCCAGCATGTGGGAGCGGACCATCTCCTGCTCCTCCCTCTCCAAGACCTACTCCATCACCGGCTGGCGTCTGGGGTACATCATTGCCCCGGCGGAGATCATCGACCGGGCGAAAAAGGTACACGATTTCCTGACCGTGGGCGCGGCGGCTCCCCTGCAGGAGGCTGTGATCCCGGGCCTGAAATTCGGGCAGGACTACTACGACGATTTTCTGGCCAAATATACCCACAAGAAGGAGCTGTTCCTCAAGGGGCTGGACGATCTGCACATCGTCCACAACGATCCGGAGGGTGCGTACTATGTGCTGATGGACGTTTCTGAATTCGGCTACGACAGCGATCTGAAATTCTGCGAGGATCTGGCCCGGCTGGTGGGCGTGGGCGCCGTGCCCGGCTCCAGCTTCTTCCGTGAGCCGGTGAACCACCTCATCCGCTTCCACTTCGCCAAGAAGGATAAGACGCTTCTGGAGGCACTGAACCGTCTGGAAGGCCTGCGGGCAAAAATTCCTTCCCGGAAAAAGAGTTAAAAGGACAAGCCTATGATGGATCTCAAACGGGAAGCCTTGAAGGAGGATACATATATTCTCATCAACCATGCCGGCCGGTTTGCCATCAGCGGTCCGGCCGGAGACAGCCGCCTCACAGGACGAAAGATCGTTGTCGATACCTATGGTGGCGGTGCTTTTTCCGGGAAGGATCCGACAAAGGCAGACCGCTCCGCCGCTTATGCCGCGGGATATGTGGCAAAAAATATCGTCGCTGCGGGAGCTGACGCGAAAAGAAGGCATCTTCGCCGGATCTTCTTCCGGCCCGGCATTGGATGCGGCCAAGAAGTTTGCGCTTGCAGCCAACAATAAACCGCCCCGGCGCAGTTTTATGCTGCGCCGGGGCGGTTTATTGCGTGGGATGCCAATGCAGTTTGGGGATTTATGCGGGGTTGGTATTCACCTATTATCCTGTGGGCACTTGCGCTTATGGTCGATAAAAGCAAAACGCTGCTTTATGTTCCGCTTCCCAGATCCAGCTCGTAGGTACACAGGTAGAACAGGAACGACGTCATCTGATAGCGGCTGATGTGGGTGTCATAGGCCGCCAGCAGCTCGCCCAGCTCGCTGTCACGGGTGGTGATGTCCCGCTCGTCGCACCACAGCATGGCCTTGACGACCTCGCCGCTGAGCAGGGGATTTTCCCGCATGGTCTGCCGCAGCAGCTCCTGATCCATGCTGGTGTCGATGCCGGCCAGGGCAGCGTAGCGGTAGATGATCAGACAGGCCGTCTGATAGTCCATGTTGTCGTCATAGGCGGTGTGCAGGTCGTTCCGGCGGATCAGCCTCGTCTGATAGGCCCAGCACACGGCGTCGTAGTAGGGGCAGGCGGAACCGTTGAAATCTTCGCTCTCATAATCCGGCGGCAGGGCGGTGCTGTCCGTCTCCGGCCGCTGGGCGATGCGGTACAGCACATCCACAAATTCGCCCAGCTTTGCCGTGGCCTTTCCGCCGAAGGTGTCCGGCGTCTCCGGGTCGATATACCCATTGCGGTACATATAGAGGACGCTGGCCTGGTTGAAGATTCCCGTGATGTCCGTAAACACCACCGTATCCTCCAGGCTGCCGCCGCTGGACGCCTTGCCGAAGACGTGGGCATAGTAGTCACTGTTGACGATGTTGCTGGACATCTGGAACTTATTGTCCACATAGAGCCGGTAGGCCTCCAGCTGCTCGTCGGAGACAGTGATGCTCTCGTCGGCGGGGATCACCGTCTCCGTACCGGCGTCATATCGGAAGGCCTTCGTCAGGAAGGACTTGTCCGACAGTATCGCCATGTGGATGCCGTTGGACAGCACGTCGGCGCCCGCCAGCAGCCGGGAATCGTAGTCCACGCCGAACAGGTTCAGCAGCGTGGGCAGGATGTCCGCCGTGGAGCAGTATTCGTCCACCACAATATTCTCGGAGAGGCCGGGCACGTAGCAGATGAAGCTGTTGCGGTACTTCTCGAAGGTGGTGTCCAGGGTCTGGCCTGCCAGCTCGTTATACTCCTCCTCCGTCAGGCCGTAGGGGTAGTGGTCGTTGGTCAGCACGATGCAGGTCTTATTGGCCACGCCCGCCTGCTCCAGCCGCTCCATCAGATAGGTCAGCGCGTTCTCCAGCTCCAGATTGCAGGCGATGTACGCCTTCACCGGCTCGGAGTAGGGCAGGTCTCTTACCGCGTCCCGGTTCTTATCGCTCATGGCGTTGTCCCAGTTGTACTGGTAGTGGCCGCTGAAGGTCATGTAATAGGCGTGGAAGGGCTCCTTGCTGCTGAGATAGTCGTCCACCGAGGCCTCCACCATTTCCAGATCGGAGGAGGGCCAGTCGATCTTCATGTCCAGCCCGGAGTCCGCCGCCTTAAAGGTATAGCCCATGTTTGCGTGGGTGATGTTCCGGTTGTAGAAATCGCCGATGTAGTCGTGATAGCCCCAGGTCTGATAGCCCTTGTCCTTCAGGGCGTTGCCCAGGCAGAAGGGCAGGTAGTTGGTGCCCGCCACGTTGAAGCTGGAATCCGTCTTGGTGCGGGACATGTCGGGATAGAGGCCCATGCACATAGTGTACTCGCCGTTGGTGGTGACGGACTGGAAGGTGCCGTAGTAATTATCGAAGATAATGCCCGTGTGGGACAGCTTGTACAGGGTGGGCGTCAGCTCCTCGCTGATGAACCAGGGGCAGAAGCTCTCGGCGCAGATGGTGATCAGGTTGTAGTCCTGTAAAAGCCCGGTATAGCTGTTCTTCCGGGTGGGGACCACCTGCGCCAGATATTCGTCCGTGGTCTTGCACATGGCATCGTCCGTGGACTCTGCCAGCTTCGGGAAGTCGATGCTCTCGATCACGTTATAGGAATTGCTGCTGTAGAGCTGCCTGGTGGCCGTGCCCAGGAAGGACGGCGTGATGGTAAAGCTGCCGCCGTTGCCGAAGAGCATATAGCGGAGCTCCTGGGCCGTGGTGGCCAGCATGCCCACGTTTTTGAAGCTGCTGTCGGTGGAGGTGTTCACATTGGTGAAGATCTTGTACACGGAGAAGGGCTTGTTCCGCCCGGCGTACATGATCCCCGCCGTCACCAGCAGCAGCGTCAGCAGCACGCCCAGCGTGGCCAGCGCCTGCTTCCAGCCCAGCCGCACCCGCAGCACCTTCCGCAGGGCGAGCCCCAGGATCATCGCCGCCAGCGGTACCAGCAGCAGAAGGATGGCCGCCAGATTCTTGCCGATGCCGTACAGGATCTGGGAGCTGAAGTTGACGATGACGTTCTCGCCCATGCTGACCTGGCTGATGGGCATGAAGTTGCCGAAGATGCCGTGATAGACCAGCTGCACCTCGGCAAACAGCACCTGCGCCGCTACAAGGACCGCGCCCACGATCTGCCGCAGGATACGGGGCAGGTATGAGGTCAGCAGGGAAAAGACCACGCCGCCCAGCAGGGCGAACAGGATGGGGTAGACGATCCGCTTATCCAGCGAGCGATAGACGCACAGGTGCAGGCACAGCTCCACATACACGCTGGTGCAGCAGAACAGCAGCAGGCTGCTGCCCCACGATTTCCACAGGCCGCGGCGCAGAGTCTGCGCCGTCTCAGACGCCTCATGAGGCGTCTGATGGAGGTTCGATATCTCATTGGGTTTGGTTTTCAGCATATATGTCTCCTACCGAGAGTATCCCTTTAAAAAAGAGGGCGAAATTTGTCTGAATTTAGACGCGAGGCATATCATACTGCATTTATTGAGAAAAAGCAATGATTCCCATGAAAAATTCAAGAAAGATTTACAGTCGGGTTTTGTCATCTCAAACCGAAAATGAACAAAACCTGCACAGGCACAATACAAAAGCCGTGCTGTACGGCGTGGAAAATCAGGAAGAGCATCGTTTCGGGGAGGTGCTTATTGGCTGACGCCATCCAGCGCTAGCACCTGCTCATAAGAATCCGCGCCGGCGATAGAGCCGATAGGCAGCACCACATGGAGTTTCCCTGTACCATCGGCGTATGTACGGACGTCCCTATTGATGTTCTCGTCGGACAGCGTCCAGTCGCGGCGCTCCGTCAGGAACTCGTCGGTATCACCGCCTGCAATCGCTCCGTATTGACTGTCAAACTTTGCGGCAGCGGCTCGACGCACAGCCTCCAGGAAAGCCGCTTCATCCACATGCATTACCTTCAGCAAATCCGCTGTGGCGAGCTGCTGGCCGGTGGCGATGTCATACAGATAGACGTTATAGCTGTTTATATCGGCATCCCAGCCGCAGGAGACAACCAGAGACAGGATGTTTTCATACTGATATGACTCCCATGCCGCATAGAAGCAGGACAGGCTAACCTTATCCGAGACATTTTCAAGCACGCCATTCACGATAGGGCTGTATTCATCGGAGATAGCCTTGTTGATGGCTTCTGCACCCTGTGTATCGGCCACGATTTGAGGTACACGGTAGGTAAAATGGCCACTGTTGCCCACGCCGTCGGTATAGTCGAAGGCCTCATGATACAGTTCCGTGATTTGGGGAGCTTCATAAGACGTGTCGGGCGTTTCGGCCTGATTATCATTCTGTGTGTTGGTATCCACCGGATCGGGTGTCGTGCCGCAAGCGGCCAGTGCGAAAAGCATTGCTGCGGTCAGCAGCATGGTCAAAAACTTTTTCATGCGAATATCCTCCTTCCGCTTACTTCCAAGAGAAGCGTCCCACAACGGCCTCCGTGTCCATCACGCGATCAAAGCCCATGGCAGCCTCTGCCGTCCGGCCCTGCGGGATGCTCATGGAGAAATCCGCACAGCGATACGGTGTCAGCTCCAGTCAGGACGCCATGGGGTAATGACGAATTCTTCCGTATAAGCCTCCCTTGCTGATCATGCTTTAAGTATAGCATGAGTTCTGCCCCGCCGCAACATGTCCTGCGATGCGCCCTGTCCAGAAACGATTATGCGTATGTTTTCTGGCGAAGAAACACGGCAAACAGCAACTTCTGATCAAAGAAATACAAGAACGGCAGCAGATATACGGTAGACGGCAGCGGTGTGCCATGCTAAGCGTAAGCGCACACAATGAGATTGTATGATCGTACATGACCGTTAGCACAGACAGCAACGACTGTGCCGCGGCTGTACACAGAAAGGACTGGCACGCGTTCGCATGCCAGTCCTTTTCGCATGGATATATTTGAGGAGAAAAATATCGCCTTACTTCTTCACGCCCTCTACGGCGGCGGTCTTGGCGCTCAGATCCTCGCACAGATCCCGATGGGCAAACTCCGGATTGCGGGGCAACGTCAGGTCGAAGCGCTGGATCTGGTTGACCTTCACCGTCAGGTGGTCGGCGGACAGGCCCAGAATATGGCCGCCCTGGGACTTGTTGCCGCTGAGGTAGTGGAAGTGCCATCCCGGCAGGTTGATGCCGTTCACATACCGGGGGCACCAGACGGCGATAACGGTGCCGTAGGTGTTGGCAAAGTGGAACTCCCGCTGATTGCTGGCTACCTCGGACAGGGTGGGATAGGGCTTCTGGCTGGCGAAGCAGCTGCGGACGTGCATGGTCTTGAACTCACCGGTAGCCTTGATCATGTAAAAGATATTCTGGTTGCCTGCCACATAGGGTGCCAACGCTTTCTTCATGGCTTCGATGTCCGCGATATCCCGCAGCTCCACGGTGGGAACACTCTCGTCGAACTTGGCCACCGTGCCGAAGGCTACGCCGTCCTCCGGCTTCATGACGACCACCTTGCCGTCCGCAGTGGCCTTGTAGGCCACGCCGTCCTCGAAGATGGCCTCGCCGTCCAGTCCGGTGTAGGTGCCGATACCGGTGTCGGCATGGTGAAGGAAGTCCTTCACGCTGACGGTTTCATCAAAATTGCCCAGCATCAATGCGTTCAGTGTGGACGCCTGGATCAGTGTTTTCATAGGTACACACTCCTTTTTGCGAATCGGTATAGAAGATCAGAGGGGGTTATTGCTTATTGCTTGGCGTCTGCCAGCTTGCGGATATCCTGCCGGGGCTGTTCGTCAGCGGGATGCTTGGTGAGGATGAACTTCACCATGAAGGGGCACAGGATGTTGGTCACTGCCAGCACAAAGGCCAGAATGGCCACGGCGGAGGTCACATACGGCTCAAAGGCCGTGTTGGAGGCTGCCGCCATGCTGGGGATCACCAGCGCCACGCCTGCCAGCGAGCCGCTGGCCGCGGAGGCATAGCCGGGACGGTGCAGCACCGTGCGCTCGAAGATATAGGACGGGGTGATGACGATGATGAAGTAGATGACGCTCATCAGCAGACCCTGGGGCAGCATCTTCACGGCGTCGATCAGGTTGATGGTGGAGCCGAACTCAAAGCCCAGGAAGGGGAGAATGATGGCGTTGCCGCCGGCAAACACCTTGCGGATATCCATATCCATGTCGCCCAGCACCATGCCCAGGATGAAGGGGATGATCAGGGAGATGATCTGCATGACCTGCGCCTCACCGAAGCCGGCCTCACCGTAGAAGCCCAGGAACAGCAGCGGCAGCAGCGGCATGGAGCAGATCAGCATAATGCCGAAGCTGGCCTTGTCCGCCTTGTCGCCGAAGGGGGAGATGATGCCCATGTACAGTGCCGCGTTGGCGCTGGTGACGGCGCACACGAAGGCCAGGAAGGAGATGCCCAGAAAGCCCTCGTAGCCGAACAGGGCATAGAACAGGGCGCACAGCCCGTAGGCCACGCCCAGCCGCACCAGGATCAGCAGCACGCCCCGGTGCAGGGCATCTGCCATATCCGACAGCTTCAGCTGTGTGCCGGTGCAGAACAGCATCAGGCCGATGATCAGCATCTGTCCGGAGGAGGAGAACATATCCTTCATAGGATTGCCCAGCGTGCCCCACAGGTCAAAATTGAAAATACCCTGACAAATCGTTGTGATAATCGCACCAATGATCAGCGGCACGAACATGGTGCCGGCAGGCACCTTCTGCAGCGATTTCCAGATATTGATGTTCTTTTTGGTTTCCATATGCTCACGCTCCTTTGCGTTTTTTCTTTATGCTGCCATTTTACGCATTTTCCTTGCTTTTGCAAGAGAACGGAAGTATAATCTTTCGCAAGAGAGCTGTGCGGAGAGCACAATCGAGAAAGGAGCGCTTTTATGAAGGATACGGCGGCATTGATGGCGGATTTCTTTGCGCAGGACGACCTTGCGCGGCTGACTGCCGACGCGGGAGAGCTGCTGGACTGTCCTCTGATGGTCATTGACGATGCGTTCCGCGTGACGGCTCATTACGCGCCGCCGGGCTTTACCGATCCCTTGTTTGACCGCGCCGTACAGCAGGGCGCCATCATCAGCAGAAGTCCGGCCCTGTCCGCCGGAGCGCCAGACTATGTGGAGGTGGCGGACGGCACCCGGCTCCGCCGCTTCGCGCCCCTGATCAGCGCCGGTGTGCGGCTGGGCTATCTGGTCTGCGTGGATATCGACGGTCATTTGGCGGATATTCCGGCGGAGACGTTCCGCACCGTGGAAACGGTGCTGGCCAAGCAGCTGTTCGTGGAGGCCAGCCGTCAGGACAAGCCCTTCGGCACGGCGGAGGAGATATTGATGCACCTGCTGGACGGCGGCTTTCCCTCGGCGGCCTATTTCCGGCTGCAGGCGTCCAGCACCTATCTGGCGGATTTCCACCCCGCCGCCTTCGCCTTGATCGATCTGGCGGCGTATCACGCCCTGTATCTGGGCAAGAGTCAGTTGAAGGACGAGCTGACCTACCGGTTCTACGCCTCACATCCGTTTCTCTACCGGGGCGATGTCATCCTGTTTCTGCACGAGGGGTATGACCCCGCCGGATTTGACGCCCTTGTGGAGGAGTTCCACCTGAAGGTGGTCATTTCCGAGCCGATAACGGACCTCTACGGTCTGCCCGCGCTGTACCGCACCGCCCGTGAAGCGCTGGCCGTGATCGCAGATGCTGGCTTCCGCGGCGGCAGTGTCTATCATGTGGAGCAGCTGCGCACACTGCTGATGCTGACCGCTGCCCGGCGGTACAGGAGCCTAATCCTGCCCCAGGTCAAGGCCCTTGCGGCCTGCGACAGGGAGAAGGGCAGCCAGTACTGCGAGACGCTCTACTACTACCTGACCTGCGGGCGATCCCTGAAGGATACCTGCGCGGCGCTGTTCACCCACCGGAATACGGTGCTGTACCGCATCCACAAAATGCGGGAGGACTTCGCTGTCCCACTGGATGATCCGGCAGCCCACACGGCGCTGCTGCTGTCCACGGCGCTGACCCTGCTGGACAGCAAGGGCGCGGAGCTTCTCATAGACGACCCGCCGGGAGACGATTGCGAAAAGGACTGATAAGCGGAAAGGCCATCGGCAAATAGCCGATGGCCTTTCCTATTCTTCAGCAGAAACAATCAGCTCCTCCGCGGTTTTCTGGGCTTCCATCAGAGTTTCCACCGCATCCGCTGTGCGACATTGCAGCAACTGCCGCCTCTGCGGCGGTCTCTTTTATTATGAAAAGCAGGCCCCCTGGCGGTGTGCCGGAGGGCCTGCCTTATTGCGTTTCAGTCATTGACGGAAGCAGGGAGCCGCACTCAGGAGGGCAGGATCTCCTCGTTCATGTTCCAAATGACATAGTAGGTGCCGATCTGACCCACGACGAAGAACTCATCGGGATAGTCAGCCTTCAGGGTGGCGATCTCGTTGGTGGGAACGTCGTCGATCATCTGCCAGTCGCCGTTCTTGAAGTTGGCCAGGTCGTTGTTGGCGTTATCGGACAGATAATACTTGACCTGCTCCATGGTGACGTTGGCGGCATCATAGTAGTTGGGGTTCTTCACGGTGGTGATCACGCTGTTGTGATCCCAGGAAGCGATGGTGTAAGCACCGTTGCAGACGTAGGTGGAAGGATCGGTGGCCCAGCCTTCGTTGGCGACCACGTCCTCACGGACGGGGAAGAAGGTGGGGAAGGCCAGCAGCTCGTTCCAGTAAGCAACGGAGTTGGACAGGGTGACCTCCAGGGTGGTGTTATCCAGAGCCTTGACAGCCAGATCGTCCTTGTTGTCGGTGCCGTAGCCCTTGACCTGCTCGAACATGTAGCCGTAGTCGGCGCCCAGCTCAGCGGAGGCGGCGCGCTTCCAAGCGAACTCGAAGTCCTTGGCGGTCAGAGGCTGACCATCGGACCACTTCAGGCCGTCACGCAGCTTGTAGGTATAAGTAACGGTGCCGTCCTCGTTGGCAACACCCTCAGGCAGCTCGGTAGCGCAGTCGGCCTTGATGACCAGCTTGCCATCGGCATCCTGATCCCACTTGGCCAGACCGGCGAACAGGTGGCTGACCATGGTGGCGCCGTCGACGGCGGAGTTCAGAGCGGGGTCGATGGTGTCAGGCTCGGAAGCCAGGCAGACGGAGATGTTGTCGGTCTTGCCGGCAACGGTGCAGCGATAGAAGTACTTGTAGCCCAGAGGATTGGAGAAGAAGCCCTCGACATCCTTGTTCAGCATGTACAGGTCGGTGTAGAAGTACAGGGGAACGATACCGCCGGTGGACATCAGCAGATCCTCGGCGCGGTGCATCAGCTGGAAGCGGACCTCGTTGTCGGTGCAGCCCTTGATGGTGGAGATCAGCACGTCATAGGTCTCAGCCCAGGTGCCGTTCTCGACCTTAATATCATAGCCCAGGTCGGTCAGATCCAGGTTGTACATCTTCAGAGCGCCGTGAGCGTCACGGCCATACTGTGCGTCGTTGTTGCCGGAGTTGGTGACCCACATATCCAGGAAGCAGATAGGATCGTTGTAGTCGGCCACCCAGCCGTTACGGGCGATGGAGTAGTTGCCGTCCTTACGGGTGTTCAGGAAGGTGTTCCACTCCTGGTTCTCCAGGTTCAGGGTGATGCCCACGCTGGCCAGAGCGGCCTGCAGGTACTCACCGATGGCCTTATGAGCCTCGGAGGTGTTGTACAGATAGGTCAGAGTGGGGAAGTTGGTGAACTTCTGCTCGTTCTCGTCCCAGGTGTAGTACTTCTTCAGAATCTCGATGGCCTCAGCAACGTTGCTCTCATAAGCATCCTCTGCTACGTTGTAGTAGCCGGGATAGCTGCTGTCGTGACCGGCGTTCTTATAGAAGTCGGTACCGTCGGGCTCGGTCATGCCCATTGCCACGAAGGAGGAGGCGGGGACCTGGCCGGCCTGGGTGATCTCGTCAACAATATAGTTGCGATCGAACATCAGGGCGATGGCGTAGCGGATCTCTTCACGAGCGGCTTCCTTCTCTTCCGCCGTCATGTCGCCGTTGCTCTGGTTATCGCCGTTGCTCGTACCGCCGCCGCAGGCGACCAGAGACAGGGCCATGACCAGTGCCAGGATCAGAGCTAAAAACTTTTTCATGGTGTCTTTCCTTTCACACAATTTATTTTTCAACATGCGCGTTGGCGCACATGATGAACCAATGGGGGATCAGTTGATCTCGTTGACCCGGTGGCAGGCCACGAAGTGCCCGCTGGATACCTCGTTGAAGGGAGGCATGGATTCGGCGCACGCCTCGGTGGCGTAGGCGCAGCGGGTACGGAAGGGGCAGCCGGAGGGCGCGTTGAGGGGACTGGGGATATCGCCGTGCAGCACGATGCGCTGGTTGGCGCGGGCCACCTTGGGATCCGGCACCGGCACCGCGGACAGCAGGGACTTGGAATAGGGGTGCAGGGGACGTTCGTAGATCTCAGCGGCGTCGGCCAGCTCCACCATCTTGCCCAGATACATGACGGCGATGCGGTCAGAGATGTGGCGCACCACCAGCAGGTCATGGGCGATGAACAGGTACGTCAGACCCAGCTTATCCTGCAGCTCATCGAACATGTTGATGACCTGTGCCTGGATGGACACGTCCAGCGCGGACACCGGCTCGTCGCAGACAATGAAGTCGGGATTGACGGCCAAGGCGCGGGCGATGCCGATACGCTGACGTTGACCGCCGGAGAACTCGTGGGCATAGCGGGAGGCGTGCTCACTGTTCAGGCCCACATGATCCATCAGCTCCAGGATGCGCTCCATGCGCTCCTCCTTGGTCTTATAGAGCTTATGGACATCCAGGGGCTCACCGATGATGTCGGAGACGGTCATGCGGGGGTTCAGAGAGGAATAGGGATCCTGGAAGACCATGGTGGCCTTCTTGCGGAATTCCTTGATGTCGGCGGGGGTCTCCAGCTTTTTGCCGTTATACCAGATCTCGCCGCCGGTGGGCTTATACAGGTGCAGCAGCGTGCGGCCCACGGTGGTCTTGCCGCAGCCGGATTCGCCTACCAGACCCAGTGTCTCGCCCTTGTTGATGCTGAAGGATACGCCGTCCACCGCCTTGAGGGGCTTGGTCTTGAACATACCCATGTTGATGTCAAAGTACTCCTTTAAGTCCTTGACCTCGATCAACGGCTGATTTCTGTTCTCACTCACTGGACGTCACCGCCTTTCTCCGGTTCCGCCAGCAGTGTGACGGAGCCCTCATCCACGCCTTCCTTTACATTCATCCAGCAGGAGGCGAAATGCACGTCATTGATGACCATGCGCTCCGGCCGCTGGCGGATACACACCTTCATGGCCGCGTCGCACCGGGGCGCGAAGGGACAGCCGGCGGGCATGTTCAGCAGGTCGATGGGGGTACCGGTGATGGGCTTGAGCCGCGTGCCGGCGGTGTGGGCCGTGGGGATGGAACGCAGCAGACCCTTGGTATACTCATGCTTGGGGTTATAGAAGATCTCGTCAGCGGTGCCCTGCTCGCAGATGGAGCCGGCGTACATGACGATGACCTCGTCGCACAGCTGGGCCACCACGCCCAGGTCATGGGTGATCATGATGATGGCCATGCCCAGCTCCTCCTGCAGGGACTTCATCAGCTCCAGGATCTGGGCCTGAATGGTCACGTCCAGGGCGGTGGTGGGCTCGTCTGCGATCAGAATATCCGGTTCGCAGGCCAGGGCCATGGCGATCATGACGCGCTGACGCATGCCGCCGGAAAACTCGTAGGGGTACTGCTTCATGCGCTTTTCCGGCTCGTTGACGTTGACCAGCCGCAGCATCTCCACGGCGCGGTCATAGGCCTGCTGCTTGTTGCGGTTGGTGTGCAGCAGGATGGCCTCCATCAGCTGGCGGCCGATGGTATAGGTGGGGTTCAGGGAGGTCATGGGATCCTGGAAAATGATGCTGATCTTATTGCCGCGGATGTCCTTCATGACCTTTTCGCCGGCGCCTACCAGCTCCTGGCCGTCGAACTTGATGGAGCCGCCCACAATCTTGCCGGTACCGGCCAGGATCTGCATGATGGAATAGGCGGTGACGGACTTGCCGGAGCCGGACTCACCCACGATACCCAGCACTCTGCCGCGCTCCAGGTTGAAGGACACGCCGTTGACGGCGCGGACCTCACCGGCGTCGGTAAAGAAGGAGGTACGCAGGTCTCTTACTTCCAATAATGCCATACTACTCTGCCCTCCTTAACTGTTCAGCTTGGGGTCAAACGCGTCGCGCAGGCCGTCGCCGAACAGGTTCAGCGACAGAACGATCAGCGAAATGACGATGGCGGGGATCACCAGGCGGTAGGGATAGGTGGTGATGCCGTTCAGGGCATCGGAGGCCAGAGAGCCCAGAGAGGGCATGGGGGCGTTGACGCCCAGGCCCAGGAAGGACAGATAGCTCTCGGTAAAGATGGCGCTGGGGATCTGCAGAGCGGTGGAGATGATGACCACGCTGATGCAGTTGGGCAGCAGGTGCTTCATGATGATCCACTTGCCGCTGGCGCCGGTGGCACGGGCGGCCAGCACATATTCCTGCTCACGCAGGGAGAGGATCTGGCCGCGGATCAGGCGGGCCATGGACACCCAGTACAGCAGGGCGAACACCACGAACAGGCTGATGATGTTGCTGCCGATCTTGGCCAGGGCCGTGCCCTCGATCACATCGCCAAGGGCCACCTTCAGCACGGCGGCCAGCAGGATGACCATCAGCATATCCGGCAGCGAGTAGATGATATCCACGATACGCATGATGATCAGGTCGACCTTCCCGCCGCAGTAGCCGGCGATGGAGCCGATGGTCACGCCGATGATCAGCACGATGATACTGGCGAAGAAGCCCACCGCCAGAGAGATACGGGTGCCGTACACCACGCGGATGAAGTAGTCGCGTCCGGCGGAGTCGGTGCCGAACACATGGGGGAACACCTTTTCACCGGCGGCGATCTTTGCCTGCTCGGTGGCGCCGTACTCGAAGGGGCGCAGGTTGTTGTAGGAGGCGTCCACCTTCTTGCCGGGGGCAACGCCCAGCTGGCGGCTGTAGGAATACGGCCAGACAGCGGGCAGGATCAGCGAGGACAGTGTGATGATCAGCACCACGATCAGGGAAATGGTAGCTACCTTGTTTTTCAGCAGGCGCTTGCAGCCGTCCTTGAAGAAGGTGGAGGAGGGACGCATCTGCACCATGTACGCCTTATCCTCGGCACTGGCCGGCATAAAGGCGTCCAGATCCACATGCAGACTGAACGGTTTTTTCAACATATCTCTTCTCCCCTCCCTTATTCCAGCGTAATGCGCGGGTCGACAGCCTTGTACAGGATGTCGCTGACCAGGTTCATAACGACGATCAGTGTGGCCAGCACAATGGTGGTGCCCATGATCAGCGGATAGTCGCGGTTGGTAATGCTGTTGACGAACGCGCGGCCGATGCCGGGCACAGCGAAGATCTGCTCCACCACCAGAGAGCCGGTGACGATATAGGCCAGCATGGGGCCGAAGTAGGTGATCACGGGGATCAGCGCGTTTTTCAGGGCGTGGCCGAAGATGATGTGACTGCCGGAGACGCCCTTGGCCTTTGCGGTACGGATGTAATCCTGGCCCAGGACGTCCAGCATGGACGAGCGGGTCAGTCGCGTGGTATGTGCCAGCGGGTACAGGGCCAGCGTGATGATGGGCAATACAAGTCCGCCTGCCGCCTCACCGTTGGCTGGGAACAAGGCCAGCTTCACCGAGAACAGCACCAATAGCAGTGAGCCCATGATGAACGAGGGCATGGAGATGAATGCCGTGGTGATTACCATGATGGCCTTATCGATGAATTTGTTGCGCCGCAGCGCCGCGACGGAGCCCAGCACCACGCCGATGCCCAGTGCGGAGAAGGCGGCAATGACGCCCAGCTTGGCCGAGACCTTCATACCGTCGCTGATGATGTCGATGACCTGGCGGCCGCGCTGCTTCAGGGACGGGCCGAAGTCCAGCTTCGTTACAATATCCTTCAGGTAGGTAAAGTACTGGGTCATGACCGGCTTATCCAGGCCGTACTTGGCTTCCAGCGCTGCCTGTGCGGCCTCGGAGATCGCTTTTTCGCCCAGAAACGGGCCGCCGGGCACGATGCGGGTGACGAAGAACGTCACCGTCACGACAACCCAGACCGTCACGATCGCCAGTCCGATGCGCTTGAGAATGTAAAGCAATGTCTTTGAATTCATTCCTACATCTTCCTATCGTTCTTATTTTGGTGAGACTGCCCCTCGTTCCTTTTCAAGGAACGAAAAGGGAGTACTCCCTTTTGACCGCGGTGTCTCCCTCTGTGGCCGCGGCCCGCTTTTGATGTGACTTGTCTTTCAATTATATCAGATTCTCTTCTGATGTTCAAGAAGAAAAAATGATTTCACCCCCTCTTTTCTGCCTTTTTGACCAAAATGTAGTGGATAAACGCCCTTCCTTTTCTTACTTTTTGCACAACATGTCTATTGACGCGGAATTTTCCTTAAAAATTTGTCCGCCCAAAGAGGACATATATCCTTGCGGCAAATCAACACTTCAGTTTCGTAAAGTGAAACTCCTCGTTTCGTCTCATTGTATCTTTCCTTTTTCTGTGCTATACTTTTACCGTATCATACCAACTCTGTCAAAAGGAGGCTGCTTATGGCTGACAGAAGCGGCAAGGCGCTGCCGATACAGGCGCTGTACTGCTCGCAGGCGGATTACAGCCAGATCTGCCGGGTGGCGGTGGAGACCATCGACTCGCCCGCTACGCCCCTGATCCACCAGATGTCACGGTTCTGGCTGTTTACCGGCGGACGGGGCACCGTGGTCTTGCAGGACCGGCAGTATGAGGTGGGGCCGGGGTCGCTGGTGTCGGTGCTGCCGTGGCAGATATCCGACGTTCCGGTGGTAGAGGAGCCGCTGCAGTACTATCTGCTGACATACTATTTTGACAATGTGAACATGGCCGTGAAGGCCCTGGGCCAGGCCGGGCGCACGCCGCTGCGATTGATGGAGGACATGGCTGCCGCCCCGGTGGTGCAGTGCACGCCCCGTGAGACGGAGGAGCTGCGGCAGCTTCTGGAGCGGCTGCGGCAGGAGACCGACCGTCCGGAGGGCGATCCTCTGGGAGAACTGTACGTTGCCAACAAGCTGGCGGAGGTGGTGATCACCTTCCTGCGGCTGGGGCAGAAGCGGGGAAAGCCGGCCCGGAAGGCCATCGAAAAAAGCGATATCCTCCACTATATGTACACCCATCTGGGGGAGAAGCTGACGCTGGCACAGCTGAGCCGTCAATTCTTCCTCAGCGAGTCCGCCATCAGCGCCTACATTACCCAGACCACGGGACTGTCCTTCTTCGACCTGCTGGGAGAGATGCGCATCGGCAAATCCATCAGCTTTCTGCTGTATACCGACCTGACCATGGAGCAGCTGGCGGAGATCCTGGGCTTTGTGGACAGCTCCCATATCAGCAAGGTGTTCTCCGCCCGGCTGGGCATGAAGGCCAGCCAGTTCCGGGAGGTGTACCGCCGGGTAGGCGGCCTGTGCGGCATCCAGGATGACCCCACCGCCTATGAGGTGGTGTCGTACCTGTATCACAACTACACCCGCGACCTGCTGCCCCAGCATACGGCAGCCCGGTTCGGCCTGTCGGTAAAGGAGCTGAACACCCTGCTTCTGTATCAGGTGGAGAAGGACTTTACCGATTTTCTCAACTTCCTGCGGATCAACCGGGCGTGTACGCTGCTGAAGACCACGGACAAGAGCGTTACCGATATCGCCTTCGAGGTGGGATACAACACCGTTAAGACCTTCAGCCGCAATTTCCTCAAGTTCCGTGGGATGTCCCCCGGCGCCTTCCGGCAGGAGGTAGCCCTGCAGGAAAACGCTTTATAAATAAGTATAAAAGAATTGGGGCGCACTGCGTCCCAATTCTTTTCTGTTATTGCGGATAAACACCCAAATCACGGGCGACCTTGGTGATGAAGTCCTGTACGTTGGTGACCATGGTGGTGGCGCTGAGGCTGCCGCGGTCCAGCAGCTTGTTGACCACGAACTCGTCGGCGTCCACGGCATAGAGGTAAACAGGGCGCACCGAGCCGTCCGGCATCACGCGGAAGGAGGGCGTCATGTTGCCGGCGGCGATGGTATGCAGCATGGTGGCCAGGCAGATCACCGTGGTGGCGCCCCGCACCAGCTCACGCATGGCGGAAGCACCCTCGTATACGTCGGCGTACACCTCGGGCAGGGGGCCGTCATCACGGATGGAGCCGGTCAGCACAAAGGGGACGTTGTGCCTGACGCAGCCGTACATGATGCCGTTGTCGATGTGGTGATCCGCGATGAACTGGGGAATGGAGCCGCTGCGGCGCACCTTGTTCAGCACGTCCAGATGGTGGTAGTGTCCGTTGGGCTGGCTGCGCTGGGTGTAGATATCCTGGCCCAGGGCCGTGTGGAGATAGGCCGCCTCCAGATCGTGGGTACCCAGGGCGTTGCCCGCCAGCAGGCCGTGGCAGTAGCCGTTGGCGATCATGGCCTCCATGGCGGCGCGGGCCCCGGCGTCAAAGGCGAAGGCCGGGCCCATGACCCAGATGATGCGGCCATGCTCCCGCTCGTGGCGCAGCAGCGCCGCCAGATCGTCGTAGTCCTTGGCATAGGAGGTCTCGCGGCTGCGGCCCTGGCGGAACACGAACTGGTCGTCGTTGGTGCTCTCCTCCGTCACGAAGCCGGTGCTGTGCAGATAGATACCCTCCTCGCCCCGCTCGGTACGGCCCAGCAGCACCCGGTCGCCCGCCCTGACGTTGCGGGCCTCCACGGTGTCCAGGCGGCCGTCGGGACGCAGGACGATACAGGCGTCCATGCGGCTCTCCTCCGCCAGGCGCCACTGGCCGTCGATCTTGCAGTACTCCGGGTACATGGAGGTGCTGTGGAAATCGTCGGGCACCACGCCGTCGCGCTCCGCTGCCTGCCACCGGGCGTCCGGCGCGGCGGTAAAACGGGGCTGGGTAAAATCGGGATGATGATATTCCGGTAACGTAAAAGCCATAGGTTCTCCTCTCTCTCCTCCTGAACGCTCAGTCAACGGCGGCCCGGCGCAGGGGCATGCTCATGCAGCGGGGGCCGCCCCGTCCCCGGGACAACTCGGAGCTGGGCATCTCGAACACTTCGATGCCGTTGTCCCGGAAAATGGCGTTGGTCACATAGTTGCGGTCGTACACCACCACCTTGCCGGGGGCGATGCACAGGGTGTTGGAGCCGTCGTTCCACTGCTCCCGCTCGGAGGCCACGCGGTCGCCGCCGCCGCAGCGGATCAGCTTCACATGGGACAGCGCCAGCGCGTCGGATAAGATCTCCTCCAGCGTGCCGCTGCGTTCCTCCACCTGAAGGCGCTCCCCCTGGCCGGGGGTGATGCGGTAGACCCGCAGGCTCTCCAGAATCTCCGGATGGACGGTGAACACGTCACGATCCACCTGGGTCAGCACTGTGTCCAAGTGCATGAAGGCCCGCACCTCGGGAATATCCAGCGCCAGAATGGTGCGGATCTGCGCCGTCTCATCCCGGAAGATGTTCCGGGCCAGCACCTCGATGGCCTCCGGCGTGGTGCGCTGAGACATGCCCACCGCCAGCACCTGGGGCGAGAGATTCAGCACGTCGCCGCCCTCGATGCTGAAGGGATCCTCCCGGCGGTAGTAAAAGGGCACCTGGCCCGCGTAGTCGGGGTGGTATTTCAGAATATACTGGCCGTAGATGGTCTCACGGCGCCGTGTGGGGGAATACATGGCGTTGAGGCTGACACCATGGCCGATGCAGGCAAAGGGATCCCGCGTGAAATAGAGGTTCGGGATAGGATCCAGCACGAACCGGTGACTGCCCCGGGTCAGGGACACCAGTGCGCCCCGCTGGCCCTCCGGCAAAAATTCCTCCACACTGACGCCGGTCATGGTGCGGCGCACCAGCTCCCGGTCGTCCAGCGCCGCCAGATACTCGTAAAGGGCGGGCTGATAGTGACGGGCGATGCGGCCGCCCTCGTCGATAAACTGGCGGATGAAGCGGCGGCGCACCTGGGCGTCCACCGCCAGGGTCTGGGCCATCAGCTCCTCCAGATACAGCACCTCCGTGCCGTTTTGCCGCAGCAGCGCGGCAAAGGCGTCATGCTCCTGCTGTGCCGCCTTCAGATAGGGGATGTCGTCAAACAGCAGCCGTTCCAGCTCGCCGGGAACCAACTGCTCCAGCTCTGCGCCGGGCCGGTGCAGCAGCACCTGCTCCAGCGTGCCGATCTCGCTTCTGACTTGGATGGGCATGGCGACCTCCTTGTTTCGTATTTCCTTTTCTATTGTACCGTCTTTCCCGGAGAAATATGGGACACCGGACGGCTTTTCTGTGGTATTTTAACAGGCATATGAAAGCTGCCCCGACCATTCTGTATGGCCGGGGCGGTAAAATTTTTGCTTTTGCGGCGGGGGCCATGCCCTGCCGTTTTTGCTTTTTATAGGACTTTTGCCATATAAAACTCATCCACGAAGGTACCGGCGACAAGCATGGATTTTTCCCGGATGCCTTCAATGGCAAAGCCGTTTTTTTCGTACAGTCTTTTTGCGGCATGGTTACGACATTCCACGGTTAGCTCCAGACGGGTGATATGATTTTCATTCGCCCATAGATCCAGATGCTGGAAAAAGGCAGTTCCGATACCTTGGCCTCTGTATTCCGTTAAGATGCCGGTCACAATATAGGCCGTGTGAAAATTTCTCTTGAATTTTCCTCTCTCGGCCCGGATGTAACCGACCATTTTGCCATTCTCTTCTGCCACCTGCAAAAAATCAAAGCCCTGAATGACATTGGCTTCAATATCGGATGCCAATTCCTGAACCGACGTTTTTTCTTTCCGTTCATCCGGTTCGTACATCATATAATCTGTTTCGGTATCCAACCGATTCAGCAGCGCCCAAAAATCCTCGACTCTGCTGAGATCCAATTTGCTGTAAATGATCATATTCAACCTCAAAACTCCCTGGTAAGCCGATTTACTTCTCCGTCTGCTCCAGATTCCACCCGTACAGGGGATATCTTTGCAGACTGCCGAAGAGCTTCTGCTTCAGGTCGGGATATCGCTCCTCCAGTGACGCGATCAGCTCCTTCACCTCCTGGCGGCGGCTGTGGCCGTCCATGGGGCAGGGATTGTGGACGATGGGCAGATTCTCCCGCAGGGCCACGCGGCGGATGTCATCCTCGTGGCAGTACAGCAGCGGGCGGATTTGGGTCACGCCGGTGCGGTCCAGAAACGTCACCGGCTGGAAGCAGCCGATGCGGCCCTCGAACAGCAAATTCATCAGCAACGTCTCCACCGCGTCGTCATAGTGGTGGCCCAGGGCGATCTTGCGGATGCCCTTTTCCGTCAGGGCGGTGTTCAGGCTGCCCCGCCGCAGTTTGGCGCACAGGGAGCAGGGATTCTTCTCCTTCCGCTCCTCGAAGATGATCTGGTACACCGGTACCTGGATGCGGGTGTAGGGCACCTCCAGCCTTTCGCACAGCGCCGCCACGCCGGAGAAGTCCATGCCCGGCATGCCCATCTCCATGGTGATGGCCTCCACCGTGAAGGGGATGGGGTAGAATTTTTGCAGCCGGGCCAGGGATACCAGCGTCAGCAGGCTGTCCTTTCCGCCGCTGACGCCCACGGCGATGCGGTCGCCGGGTTCGATCATATGATAGTCCTCCACGCACCGGCGGACAAGCCCCAGAATATGCTGCATGGCGTACACCTCCAAAAGTAAAATTGCAAAACTTGAAAATAAGAGATATCAAGAGAAAACGGGAGAGAACGCAAGATGTTTTTATCGTAAATCAAATTGCTGTTGACAATCCGTCCCCGCTATGCTATAAATATCCTTGCGCGTTTGGCGCGTTTCCTTACGATTTTAGCAAGGGAACACGAAAAAGTAAAGCAAAATACATTATAATAAATTTGGAGGAAAACACCATGTCCACTTTTATGGCAAACAAGGCCAACATCGAGCGCAAGTGGTACGTCGTTGACGCCGCCGGCAAGCCTCTGGGCAAGACCGCCGTCGTCGTGGCCGACCTGCTGCGCGGCAAGGGCAAAGTCACCTATACCCCCCACGCTGACTGCGGCGATAACGTCATCGTCATCAACGCCGGCAAGGCGGTTCTGACCGGCAACAAGCTGGAGCAGAAGTACTATCGCACCCACTCCGGTTGGATCGGCGGTCTGAAGGAGACCAAGTACCGCATCCTGATGCAGGACAAGCCCGAGCTGGCCATGCGCGTGGCCGTCCGCGGCATGATGCCCCGCAACACCGTTACCAAGGACTCCCTGAAGCGCCTGCACATCTATGCTGGCGACACCCACGAGCATCAGGCACAGAAGCCCGAGCTGGTCAAGTAATTGAAGGAGGAAACGAAGAATGTATCAGTCCAAGAATCCCTACAAGTACGGCACCGGCCGCCGCAAGTCCTCCGTTGCCCGCGTGCATCTGTTTGAGAACGGTTCCGGCAATATCACCATCAACGGCCGCGACATCGACGAGTACTTCGGTCTGGAGACCCTGAAGATGGTCGTCCGTCAGCCCCTGTCCGCCACCGATACTCTGGGCAAGGTGGACATCGTTGCTACCGTGGAAGGCGGCGGCGTTTCCGGCCAGGCCGGTGCCCTGCGTCACGGCATCAGCCGCGCTCTGCTGCTGGTGAACCCCGAGTACCGCGCCGTCCTGAAGAAGGCCGGTTTCCTGACCCGCGATCCTCGTATGAAGGAGCGTAAGAAGTACGGCCTCAAAGCCGCTCGTCGTGCGCCTCAGTTCTCCAAACGCTGAGAGATCGAGATTTTACAACAAAATCGAATGGAAAACGCCAGAAACGAGAAGTTTCTGGCGTTTTCTTGTATAATTGCGATTTGAATGATTTTGGAAGGTTTGGCAAAATTTGGCTGAACCAGACCCATGTTAACCCATTTTATAGGGGCTAAAAATGGGTTAACAGAGCAAAATGGGTGAGCAAATGGGTTAACAAATGGGTTAACACGCGAGACGAATTTGTCGCCTTTTCCGGCAGATGTGAAGCGAGATTGCCGCGCGCTGAGCGGCAATAACTCCTCTGGCCGAATTTGCCTTAATATGATAAAATATGACTGTGGGAAAATGGTTATGAATCGTTTGTAAGGATGGTGCGCTGCTACCGGAAAACTGGTGATATCGAGTATGTGAGACATGGTATACGGCAGAGAAATTGGAGTATAAAACTTTAGCTATAAGAAAAGCACCTCTTGTGAGATGCCTTCTTATACGATTTGAAGTTATTTAGATCAGATTGCTCGGAATAAAACAGTTATCCGCATCAATCGGTATCGGCTCCTCGCACATGCAGATAATACCGCCATTGCCACGCTTTAAGGAAGCCTTATCAATGACATTGTATTTTTTGACTTCACGGCGGTCGGGTGCAGCGCTCTTTTTGATTTCCAACGGATGGATGACATTGTTTTCCTCAACAAACACATCAATCTCTTTTGCGTTGGAGTCTCGGAAGTAGGTGATGTTCACCTTGGACTTTGCATAGGCGTAGTTCTTGACAAGCTCCATCACAACATAGTTCTCATAGTAATGACCGCTTGCGGCGCCGTTACGCAGCGTATCCGGCGTCAACCACATGGAAAGATACGCGCAAAGCCCCGTATCGCAGAAATACAGCTTCGGCGTTTTGCTGAGGCGCTTCAGTTCATTGTTGGAATAGGGGGCCAACAGATAAATGATGTGCAGTCCCACAAGAATTTTCAGCCACTCTTTTGCGGTACTCGGAGCGATGTCGGCAGATTCGGCCAGCGTTGTATAATTGACCTGCTCCGAAACAAGGGAGGCACAGCCCACAAGAAATTTGCGGAAACGGACGGCGTCAGTAATGCCGCCAGCCTCGGTAGCATCACGCATCAGGTAGGTGTCGATATAGGAATTGAAATACTCCTGTCTGAGTTCGTCATCCACCCCCTGTACCTGTGGCATACCGCCCTCCCAAATGTGATGGAATACCTGAACCACATCATTTTTCGGAAGCTTGCGTTGCCTTGCCTGTAAGGTAGCCAGCGAGAAATCTAAATCCGTATCGAACACAAGCCCTGCTTTTTCTCTTGCGGACAGACTATACAGCTCCAAAATGCCAATTCTTCCGGCAAGGGTCTCGCGTACTTTTTTCATCATATTGTACTGCTGCGAGCCAGTCAACCAAATAAGACCTTTTTCGTCGCTCTCGTCGCAAATGATTTTGATCTGCTCGAACAGCTCCGGCGCTTTCTGCACCTCATCTATGAGAATTGGCGGTTTATAGGTCTGAAAGAACAGCACAGGGTCAGACTGTGCAAGCTCTCTCGCCATGGTGTTGTCCATCGTGACGTAGGTCCTGTCACTCTCTGCTAAATGTTTCAGCATGGTTGTTTTGCCAACCTGCCTTGCGCCGGTAACAAGGATAACCTTGAAAAAGTCATTGAGCTTCAAGAATTTTCGCTCAAGCTCCCGTGTGATATATGCCATACGCGCCTCCTTGTTTTTAGGAAAATCCATGGTCAATCGTATTTTATCGTAGTTTTCCTGCTTCGTCAAGAGAATATGCGCATGATGGATTTTGACGTGCCTGTAAATATTCGGGAGGTCTATAGTGGGCGGAGGTTTATCTCGGCAGCAGGCAAAATCCCTCATCAGAATTGAGATACCCCCTCACGAAGCCCTGCGGTGCTCTGGTGAGCCACACCGCAGAGTTGGACTATGGGGAGAAGATTATGAATCGTTTGTAAGGATGGTGTAGTGTCATGAAAACAGGAACCCTTATATATGACCCAATGATGAATCGCATTGATGTCCGGTATGCAGACGGAAGCAGCTACGGCGGTCTGCATTGCGGGACAACGTTGGAAGTGTTCTACAACGACGAGTGGATACCCACGCGAATTGAATGTGCAGACGACTGGTACCTTGTTGGGATACCACAAGGATCGCTATACGGACTACAAGCAAGAATATAATAGTTAGATGCTGAAGGCAGTCTCTTTACAACAGGGACTGCCTTGTTTTTATGTCACGCTCAGAAGGAGGAAACAGCCATGCCAAAATGCTTGCTCAAATACCAGTGGGTCAAGCTGCCCCGTGCACACTTGCCTGCTGGCAAGGGGATCATGGGCTATTGGACGAAGCTGGCCTCCAGATCAGCATTCCGCAAGGGGCAGGCACATTATTGCGGTTATACGAATGATGTGATACCCGGCATGTGGTCAGGTGGCATGGTAGGCTTGAAGAGCATCTTGGGTGTCAAAAGCCGATCAGCAGCATTAGAGGTCATGGAAGAACTCCAACGTTTTGGTTTTCTTCGATATACATTGGATGCGAAAACGAAGAAACTGGAGTACGCCATCACGGACTGGGTCGTGAAGTGCTCTGGCGCCGAATGCGCAGGAGGTGCCGTCTATGCAACCGAGGGATATGGCTTTCTCTGCCTACCGCGTAGTATTACACAGCGGCTGGCGGAGCAGAACTATACATTCGGTGAGTCAGACGCATGGCTGGATCTCTGGTGTCACACAACGTGGATGGATACTCATAATGTATTCTCCTGTTTAGCACCTGCCGTTCAGTACGGGAAAACGGGTGCTGTTTTAACTCTGGAAACCCTGGGGCAGCGCTGGGGCTGGGAAAAGACTAAGGTATGGAGATTTTTTCAAAGGCATGGGGATGCTTTCTCTCTGTACCGTCTGCCCGGTTCCTACGGCTGCCTCATTTTCAACAAACTGTATCCTACAGATACAGATGTTTCACTGCCTTCCTATGCAGAGCTTGAACGCATTATTGAAGAAATGCGTATTTGCGCCGGAAATACGCACATTGCAGGCTCGGACAATATGCGTCTGAACAAGATGTGTCTCTGGTACAGCCGTAGGCTTATTACGCAGGCAACGGACGATCGTGCCGAAGAGAGTTCAGAACGTCGCGTTGCATTTCTTCGCCCTATAATACGCGCGTATTTTTCTCTGTGTAGGAATTGTCAGAATTGTATCTATGACTGCGGAAGTGTAGATAGTATAGCTCCGCGTGCAGATGCACATTTCATCAGAGGGCCGTGTACTCCCACGAGCTCCCTGTACCGATTATCAAGTGAAAGGAATTATCGACATGAACGAAAAGGAGATCGGCGTTGACAAGACGCTTTATGAGCAGCAAGAAAGCAAGCTCTCAGAACAGTCCGCGGCATTTATTGAGCTTTTGACGAAGCGAGGGATACTGGAAGATGCGCGGATCGACGATGATCGCATCCGTCAGGCAAAGAAGGAAAAAAAGAAGAACATGTATCACAACACGTTCCTCTTACTGCAGCACTACCGAAGTATTCTGTGGACATTGGAGTGCTTCCCTGCCAACGTCGCAGAAGAACTGGATCGCCCGCTGCAGGATCTGGACACGCTCTTGGATCGTCTTGATCTGGAGTTGGGGCTGAACAACCGGAAGCTGGAGAGCCGCATGGAGAGTATCCGCCGCTCACGTCTGCTGGTGGACCGGCTCAACGAAGCGGTCAGCATATTGAAAACAAAGCCGGTCAATGGCCATAAGATGTACGATATCATCTACATGACGTTTCTCGGCCCGGACAAACTGACGCATGAGGAGCTGCTGTACAGGCTAGATATCTCCAGCCGTCACTATTACAGGCTCCGCACACAGGCGATCAACATCATTGCGCTGCGTCTGTGGTCGGCGCCTGCCGGTGAGATCGATTCATGGCTGGAAGTCCTCACCATACTGGAGAACTGGTGATATTGAGCATATGCGGCATGATATATGGCAGAGAAAAAGGCATACAAAATGGCAAGGTTCGCGCCGATGACATGTAAATGTGAAAGTGCTATACTAATATCGTCCCAAAGTGCAGCACGCAACGAAGGCACCGTTTCTGCGAGGTGTTTAGCCTCTCAAAACGGTGCCTTTTGCGCGTCAAGTGAACACAATAGGAGGTAAGACATGTCAAAACAACTTGTTTCAGGGAAACGGCGGCTCCGGAAAGCTTACTGGGCCATGGTCGGCGTGGCTTCGGTGCTGATCGTTTCTGTCCAACCCGTAATGGCGGAGACGATCTGGGATCGCTTTTCCACGATCATGCAGGACATCTACGGCCAGTTGGTTGGAATCAGTACGATCGTCGCCGTTACCATGGCCGCCATTGCTCTGCTGGTGCGTATGATCAGCCGGAACCAGCGTGCAGTTGATGAAGCCACCAGTTGGCTCAAGCGCGTCGTCGTGACCTGGATCATTCTCAACACGCTTGGTTTCATCGTTGCATACCTGCAGCCGCTGATTGCCGGAGGCCAGTACACCGGCTGATGAAAAGCAATGTGAAACCAGTTGGGAGGTGACCTGTTATCTTAGACTGGATTTTTGAAGGGATCGTAACTTGGGTATCCAGTATCGCATCACAAATCATGGATGCTGTTTCCGGACTGTTCCTCGATGCATTGGGGACAGATATGGTAACAATGGAGGAATACTTCCCATTCATCACGAAAGCGTTCGATGTGATGAAGTATACAGCGTGGGCGATCCTCTTTCTCATTATCGTCTGGCAGCTTTTCCGTGCGTTTGGCGGGCCAATCACAGAAGCAGAGAATCCGTGGCAGTTGGTGGTGCGTGGCGCAGTATTTGCACTGCTGATCGGATATGCAAAGCCGATTTTCACACTGGCACTCGATATTGCCAGAGCCCCATACACAGCGCTCATGGATCTGAGCATGACGGCAGAGGACTTCACCTTTGCGGGAATAGAGCAGGTTTTGAGCAATGGCCTTCTGACGATCGTATCGACAGTTACGATCGTAGGCCCTATTCTGGTCTTGATCCTGCTGATCGCCCTCGGCTGGAATTACTTTAAGCTGCTGCTGGAAGCAGTCGAGCGGTACATCGTAGTCGGTGTCTTGTGTTACACCTCTCCCCTGGCCTTTTGTATGGGCGGCTCCAAAGCCACCAATCAGGTTTTCAAGAGCTGGTGCCGCATGGTCGGATCGCAGCTTCTGCTGCTGGTCATGAACGTCTGGTTTATCCGCGGATTTAATTCCTCGGTGGGTCAGTATATCGGAAACGGCGGAGCGCTGAGTTCAGGGCAGGGTTCTATCTTCCTGTGGCTGTTCTGTGCTCTGGCGTTCCTCAAGACGGCCCAGAAGTTTGATGCGTATATGGCGGCCATGGGACTTAACGTGGCGCAAACCGGCTCCAGCATGGGCATGGAGCTGCTGATGGCGGCAAGAGTTATCAGTGGCATAGGTGGATACGGTGCGAGAAGCGCAGGCAGCGTGTTCGGGAAAGGCGGCTCGACCGCCACTGGTACAGGCGCCGCTGCCAGTGGCTTTGCTTCCGGACTCGCCAGCAAATTCAAGGGCAACAGCTATGTCAGAGACGCTGTTGTTGAAGGCGGTACGCGCATGGGTATGGGCGGCAGCGTTGGATTTGTAGGCCGCGTCTTTGGCGGTATGGCCGCCAGAAACGGCGCAGCGCTTACAGGCGAGTCGATATCTTCGGTTGCTGCTCGTCCCGCCGAAGCGGCCGGCAGCATTGCCGGGGATATTGCCGACCGCAGTCTCGGCAACTATATGCCTCAGCTCGCAGGTCAGACGCTGAAAGGTACGCAGATCAGCGGAGGGCATATCAGCACAACGGCAACTGGCACGGATGGTAAAACCAGCGAGGTTGAACTGTTCAATACGGCTCAGTATGAGAAACCCGCTGCGCCGCACTCCGTTGTTACGGCCTCCGATGGCAGCACATGGTATCAGATGGCCAGTGGCGAGGGCCGAAATGCGTTCTATGATGCACCCAGCTTTACCGGTACGCCTGCCGAGTCGGAGCAGGTCGCCGCAGCTTTCCCCGGAGCATCGGAAGGCACGACCCTGCGCACTGTTGGTGATGGCGTCATGGAAGCCAGCGGCAGTGATGGGAACAGTACATGGTACAACGGCGCTTACTACAACGAGCCAGACGCGCCTCACATGGTCATGCAGGCCGCCAACGGCGTGGACTGGTACGCCATGCAGCAGCAGGCAGAAGCGCCCGTATTTGAGCAAGGTGAGAATGCCTTTGCTTACAATCAGGCGGTGTTCCGCGATTTCATGCCCGGCTTCACAGAGCCTGTCGCGCGGGCGGACAGCACACACCGCGATGACGGGTATTTTGAGGTCCTCCATGGCGATGGCTCCGGTACGGCCTTCTATGATACAGCTCGATTCGCACCGCCGCGCGGAGACTATCAGGTGTATGAGGATGTTCGTGGGCAGCAGTGGATCGCCGTACACGGCGATCCTGCTGTGGAACGCAAGCCGGTATTTGAAAACGGAAAGCCTGTCTATGATGGGGAAAATATCCGCTCTGTATCGGTGGAAACTGTTCGCTATAAGAGTACGCCGAGCCGCTTTGAGGCACCGACAAAACGTTCTGACGGTGGGATCAAGGCACCAAAGCGCAAGAAGTAAGCACGCCTGCTGACAGCTGGGACGGGATATCACCGCCCTGGCTGTCAGCTTTCATGAACGATGATTGTAGCCGCATAATGCGGCTTTTTACTATCTATCAGGGAGGGTGAATTGGAAAATGGCCGAACCGGACAAACGGCAAATTGGCGATGGCAGCGACAATTATGGTGAAGCGGTCAGACAGGTTGCCAGAGCGGCCAGAGAATCTGGAAAAATGGCAGCAGAACAGGCTACCGCAAAGGGTGCCGAAGCGGCGGGAAACGCTGCAGCTGCAACCGTACAGGCTGGTGTAGAAGGCGGCAAGGCGGTGGCCGGAGTTGCCGCAGGAACCGCTGTAGGCGGTCCGTGGGGTGCCATCTTGTCCGCGGCATGGTCGCTGCGCCATACCCTTTTCAAAGTACTTATCTGTATCTGCCTTGTTTTTCTGGTTATCATCATCCTGATCGTCTCGCTGCCCAGTATCGCTACGAACAGTGTGTTTGGCCTGAATGGTTCTGTTGTGGATCTGGAGAATCCGACCACGCTGCTGGAATCCTACAACGATTTAGCTGCGGATATTGCGGTAGTTGTGGAAGAAGGCTATGAAGCCGCACTTGCCGAGGTGGAACAGATCATCACGGGTGGCGGATACGATTACGACCTCTCTATGGACGCACTGGTCAATTATGCGCAGAGCTCGGCAGGCTACGATGTCAGTTACATTTTAGCTGCCTATTCGGCGTCACTGCAGCAGAAAAACACCAGTAAGGAAGACATGCTTTCTAAGCTCCGAGCTGTTTCAGGGAGTATGTTTCCTGTCTCATCAGAGGCAGATGAAGGGGAACACCTTGTGCCGCTTACCTACTCCACCTACAAATCAGTTACGCTGACAGTTGTCACCCAAAAGACGCAGATCGGGAGTGTAAACGGTTCGCCTATATATCGCTATACCACGGCGCGTCGCACTTACTATGAGCCGGACGAAACCTTCACATCCTCAGAGCCGGTCAGTGTGACAACGTATACGCCGGTGACGGTAGATATCCCCATTTATAGTGGGACGAAGATTATCGGGACACGAAGTGCGACGTATTACACGAAGGGCGAAGTCGAAACGCTTTCTCCGACTACAGAGACTGTGAGTTTTGTGGTGTGTACCATTCACCCCTTTGACTCCTCTGTGGTGCTCACTGCTTTCGGAATCGACGCAGAGGCAACCTACGATCAATTTAATGTCACCTATGCAGAGGCGATTCAGAAGATGGCAGCTGCATTGAAAATGACGTTATATGGCACTCTGGGCGATGGTCAGATGGTTCCGCTTACCGATGAAGAACTGGTCACATTTGTGGACGCGCAGAATTGCAGTCCCATGCGGAAGCATATCCTGACCACAGCGCTGTCGCTGGTCGGAAAGGTGCCCTATTTCTGGGGAGGCAAATCAGCTCCGGGCTGGAATGACGCATGGAACACACCTCGACTGGTAACGGCAGCGGGTTCAGCATCAACCGGAACGATTCGGCCCTTTGGTCTCGATTGCAGCGGATTTACCACATGGGTATTCAATACGGCAGTTGGTGTAGAGATCGGTGCCGGCTGCAATCGACAATACACAAATACATACGGAATCTCTGCATCGGCGTTGCTGCCGGGTGACCTGGGCTTTCTGGCGGACGGTTCCGACTGGGGCCATGTCCTGATTTTCGCAGGATATAGCTCAGATGGAACGCGTATGTGGGTCCATTCCGCAAGCGGTACGGGAGTTGTCCTGAATTCGCCCGATTATGAGGGCCGACTTTCTTACAGGCGTCTCAGTATCGTGAATTATGACGCGCCTATAATGCAAGGCGTAAACGCAACATAGCGCTTATACAAAGGAAAGGCAGGTGAGAACGTTGAGCATTGGTGATTACAGCAACATCTATGCGATACCGGCAAATTATACAGACAGCGGCAAGCTGCTGGGGGGCATGATCGACACCAGAAACGCTATTGAAACCGTAGTTCTGATGTTGGCTTTAGGATATCCGGAATTGGTCCTGATTCCTATGCCCAGCACCATTCGCATCGTAGTTATGACGGTGACACTTTTACCGCTGGCGGTTGTCTCGGCGATGGGTGTGGATGGTGGCTCCCTTTTTCAGTATATCGGCCATATCATCTATTTCTGGACACACCGCAGAAAACTACATTTCAGGAGGATCGGATACCACTATGGCCAAAGCAGCAGAAAAAAGAAAACGCGGAAAAGAAAAACTGGAGTTCGTGCAGGAGTATCTCCCCATCAGGGATCTGAGGAACGGGATCATTGAAACAACAGACAATCGTTATATCAAGATCCTTGAGATTGAGCCGATCAACTTCACGCTGCGTTCTGACGAAGAGCAGTTTAATATTATCTCCAGCTTTGCCAGCTGGCTGAAAATATCGCCTATGCGGCTGCAATTCAAGTCAATTACAAGGCGTGCAGATTCCGACCGGCATGTTTCCATGGTCCGGGAGGACTTGGAACATGAGGCGAACCCGCAATGCAGGGCGCTGGGCGAGGATTATATCAGTCTTATCAAGGATGTCGGAAACCGTGAAGCGCTGACAAGGCGTTTTTTCCTGATATTCCAATATGAAGCCGTTGGCCGCAATGAGAGCGACGACTACGCAAAGATCTGCGGCATGCTTCAAGCCGCGCAGCAGACTGCGCGAGCTTATTTCATGCAATGCGGAAACAGCATCGTACAGCCCAAGGATCCCGATGAAGCCACCGCAGAGATCCTATATACGTTCTATAACAGGCGCTCCTGCACAAGCGAGCCTTTCGCCTCCCGCGTGAATCGGATCGTAGTAGATACAATGACCGCCAAAAAGAAAACCATCGGCGTGGATCCTGTGCCGCCGATTCGCATGGTCAACTTCCTGGCCCCCCGTGGTATTGATCTGAGCCATTTCAATTACATTATTATGGATGGGTTGTACTACTCGTTCCTGTACATCAAGGCGGACGGATATCCCAGCCGTGTTCGAGCTGGGTGGATGTCCGCCCTTATCAATGCGGGCGAAGGTGTGGATATCGACGTTCACCTGCGTCGGGAGAACCGCAGCAGAACGATCGATAAGGTTGCACAGAGGATCAGACTCAATCGCACCAAGCTCAAGAGCATGCAGGACACCAGTACCGATTACGAGGAACTGGCAAACTCCATACAGGCGGGCTATTACATCAAAAGCGGTATCGCCAACAACAATGAAGATCTGTTTTATATGAGTGTGTTTATCACCGTCTCAGCCAAGACCTATGAGGAGCTTCTTTGGCGTAAGCAGCAGATGGTTGATATGCTCAAATCCATGGACATGTATACCAGTGAGTGTCGGTTCCAGCAGGAGGCTGCGCTCCAGTCAGTGATGCCTTTCCTGAAAATATCATCGAAGCTGGAAAAGAAAGCGCAGCGTAATGTGTTGACCAGCGGCGCCGCGTCCAGTTATATTTTCACGAGTTTTGAGATGTCCGATGAAAACGGCGTCCTGCTTGGTATCAACAGATACAACAACTCTCTGTGCATCGTGGATCTGTTCAATACGAAAATCAATAAGAACGCGAATCTGAATCTGCTGGGTACTTCAGGCGCCGGTAAGACGTTTACCATGCAGCTTCTGGCGCTTCGTATGCGGATGCGCGGTATCCAATGCTATATTCTGGCTCCTATCAAGGGCCATGAATTTCGCCGCGCCTGCAACAAAATAGGCGGAGAATTCATCAAAATCGCACCCGGCTCACCCCACTGTATCAACATCATGGAGATCCGGCATACGATGTCGCCGGAGATGGAGCTGATCGACGAAATCGATTATGTGGAGATGGGTTCAATGCTGGCTCGGAAGATCCAGCAGCTGATGACCTTCTTCGGCTTGCTGATCCCTGACATGAGCAACGAGGAGGAGCAGATGCTGGACGAAGCGCTCATCCGCACCTATGCGGATTTTGGCATCACCCACGATAATAGCTCCATTTACACGGATATGTCCGCTGTTCCACCGAAGATGAAGCAGATGCCGATTCTGGGAGACCTGCATAAGCACCTGTTGGAGAATCCTATGACTCAACGGCTGGCCGCCATTATCAGCCGTTTTGTTACGGGCAGCGCACAGAGCTTCAACCGCCAGACCAATGTAGATCTGTCCAACAAGTATATTGTGCTTGACCTCTCAGAGCTGAAGGGCAAGCTCCTGCCGGTCGGAATGTTCATTGCGTTGGACTATGTATGGGACCAGATCAAGTCCGACCGCACCAAGCGGAAGGCCATTTTCATAGATGAAATATGGCAGCTTATCGGCGCAGGCTCCAACCACATGGCGGCAGAGTTCTGTCTGGAGATATTTAAGGTCATTCGTGGCTTCGGCGGTGCGGCTATCTCCGCGACACAGGATCTATCAGACTTCTTCGGACTGGAGGACGGCAAGTATGGCCGCGCCATCATAAACAATTCCAAGAACAAGATCATTCTGAATCTGGAGCCGGACGAAGCACAGTATGTGCAGGAGACTCTGAAACTGACCCGCACAGAGATCCGTGCGATCACGCGCTTCGAACGCGGAGAGGCCCTTATCAGTTCCAACAACAATAAGATCCCTGTAGTTGTCAAAGCATCCAAACTGGAGAAGGAGATGATTACAACAGATCGTGCCGAATTGGAGGCTATCCTGAAAGAACGGCAGAAAGGACAAACGCATACTGCGTAAAATGCGCATTTTAGAGCGAATACGCACAGCAATAGGAGGAGAAAACATGCTGCTTGAAGATGAACGCCATGTAATCAAATGGCTGTCACAATACGGAGCGCTGACGAAAACACAGGTGATCCGCCTGCTGCGGGACAAGTCCCCGGACACAGCCGCGAAGATCCTGCGCAATCTGAAGCGCGAACATCAGATCACGGATATTGCCGGAGGCTACTATCTGGCAGTGGATGAAATGTGCAAACCGGATCAGCGCACAATCCTGGCCGTATGGGTTTTGCTGAAGTTCATCGACTATGTAGACCCGATGGCGCATTACCCGGCTGTCTATCCGTCACAGCTCTTTTTCCTGAAAGAGAACATTGGCTATGAGATCGTTGTACTCTACGATGGTGAACAACACCTTGCAAAGCTGCTGCAGCCACAGGGCGATGAGATGAAATACATTTTCGTATTACCCAACATCGCCATGGCATCAAAAATGGTGCTTCCGAAAGCGCCTTGTCTTTTTGCCACGGTCAATTTTGCCGGTGAAGAGGAGCCGGACATTACATTCTATTCAGAGGAGGCGATGACCGATGGAAGAGAAAAGCTCGTTCGTTCATCTGTTGGATAAAATCGAAGCACAGGACCGCAGACTTGACATGGTGCTCAAGAATGTCCGAAGCCTGAGCGACAGCGAGAATATGGAGCTTGCCTACTCGGCGGCGCTGAAATTGGCCGAGGACAGTGAGAAGATGACACTGCTGACCAGAGCGCTTCCGGCCTACACCGGGAACCCAAGGGCGGCGCAAGACATGGAGACCGTGGTGGAAAAGGTCGTGCCGGTAGAGGTCGGCTTTACAATCGAGGGCTGGTTCTGTGTCCGGCTGCCGCTTCTGCTGCCCAAGAAGGAGGAAGGCTCTGCATCTTATATCCGCGGCATTCTGTATCCGATCCTGCGTGATTTCTTTCGTGATAAAGAACCGATCCGTTACCCGGAAAGCGTTATGGTTTTCCGACACGTTTACAATGTGGAGCGTCCGGAACGCCGGTACCGCGATCATGACAATATCGAGCTCAATATGGTCTCTGACGCGATCGCTATGTATGTGATGGACGATGATGCGCCGCCGTGCTGTGACCACTTCTATTGCAGCGCAGCCTCTTCATGGGAACGCACAGAGATATATGTGATACCGGCGCAGGATTTTACCAGATGGCTGATGCTGGAGTATCTGATTCCGGACGAAGGGGTGATGCTCCATGAACATATCCCCAGACGGTTCCAAAAACATATGTAAAAACAGGACGAAAAGCTGTTATGAAAATAACATATCTTCTCTTACCCCGAAAACGACGGCAAAACCGGCGTTTTCGGCTCGTTCAAAGCAGAAGAATTCCGACAAAGAGAGCAGTCATGTTGTCGGAAAAATCTCTCATGCGGGAGGTTGAAACGATGCTTACAGTTCATCCCGGAAGTCATGTGTATCGACTTATCACAGTGCTTGGGCTCGCAGGCGAATACCCTGTTTGTTCGCTTGATTTATTGGGAAACGAGCGCACATTCAAGGCACTCGTCAACAAGCTGACATCGGTGCAGGAATTTCGTAATCCATGCACCGATGAACGCATGACAGTAAAGCTCCTGCAACTGTGCGGCAGCGGAAAAGCGAAAGCGATCCACTTTTATAAGGGGGCGCTTCCTATACTGAACTGGATCCATGCTGACGCATATCGGTATTACATGACCAGCTTTTATGACCACAGATTTCCGGGCGGAAATGCCCATAGGAATCGCAACTTTCGTGTCGCAGAGACGATCGGAATGAGTATTGCCGCAGGTGTTGAGCCGAGAAGCTACCAGCTTCCACCCCTTCAGACCCGGAGTATCCTTCGGTTGACACCCGATATCCCCGCATTCTATCTGGCGCGGGACTTTAAGAAGATCAACCCGACCGAGCAAAACAAAACCATGTTTACGCGCATCACCGGTGCACTCTTTTACCCGGGCGGCTGCTATGCCGTGTATAACACACGGGACGCAGCAATGAAATGGAGCGGTATGGGAGAGTTTAAGGCACTTCATAGCCTGATCGAACTTGCGCGGATGAATGCCGGACTCCAGAGCATTGATTCGGCCATCCTGACCGGTGCATCTTATGAGACAGCCTTGGAGACGCTGCTGGAGTCGGAGCGGAGCCGTCGTCTGGAGCTTCGGTTTGATGGCATTTATCGCCACATCTATTTTGCGCCCATGAATGCCAATGGGATCCGGCAGCTCCGCTTACTCACACTCCCAAACTGGAATGAAAGACTGTTGGATCTGCTATTCGATTCGGACGCCCGGTCCTATAACCGTGGTTTTATGGAATATGATGCCAGTATTGGAGAGACCTATATTCTCTCACATCTGGACGGAGATCTTGCGCGGCTGATACGATTCCGCGAAGCACAGCGGACAAGCACAAAACGCTTTGAAGTGCTCTGCTTTGCTGAGCAGGCGCCGTTCCTGCATGAATATCTCGGGCAGCGCGTCATTCTGAAAGAACTCGACCGCAGTGTAGTCGAGCGGGAACTGGGTCTATAATATGTAAAAAGCCCAGAGATCTGCGGATAAGCTTCGTCGCTATAAAGAGCCGTACATCCTGACTTTTCAAAACATTCACAATAAAATGTATTGCAAGCAGCAATACATCGAGGTATACTATTCATAGAAAGGCAGGTGCTTATCATGGCAACAAAGAGCGCAAATGTAACGGCCAGAGTGCAACCGGAAATCAAGCAGCAAGCTGAGGCGATATTGGAACAACTTGGCCTACCTGTCTCTGTGCTGATCGACACACTGTATCGGCAGATCATTATGACGGGCGGTGTTCCGTACTCGCTTGCCGTTCCGAAGCTCCCTACACGCGACGGCATGACAGAAGATCAATTCAATGCAATGATGGCGAAAGGCTATCAACAGGCGAAAAACGGACAAACCGTTTCCGTCGATGAAGCCTTTGCAACAATAAATGAGGGAATTTAGGCATGGAGTATGAGGTAAGGCTGACCGCGCAAGCGGTGGAGCAAGTCCGGCAAACGATGACTTATATATCCCATACTCTGCTGGAACCGGGAATCGCACGGCGATGGTCGGATTATCTGGAAAGAGAGATCCGGTCGCTGAAGCAGCATCCAGCGCGATACCCGCTGACACCAGAAGAACCTTGGCACACCTATGGTGTACGGAAGATGATCGTCAAAAACTTCTTTGTCTACTATTTGATCGAAGAAGACAAGCGGCAGGTTGCTGTTACGGCTGTCATATATGGCCGGCGTGACCAAATCGCTGCATTACGGGAAATGACGCTGGAGTAATCCAAAAATCAGACTGGCATATACGCGAGGAGAGCATATGAGCAAGTTGAAGAAGATTGTCCTTGGGTTAGGCGGTATAGCATTGACGGTCGTGGGACTGAGCGTTTTATCTAACGGAGGACCTGTAAAGTATAGTCCTGCGTGGATAGAGGGACTGACCGATGCGGAATGGGCATCAGAAAGAGAGGTCTTACGTCAGCAATATACAAATCCGAAGTATGATGATGCCACACGAAATGAGGCTCGACGTCTTATGGATATGTTTGACAGAGTTCTAAGCAGCAAAAGAAACAGTGTCACGGGAAATTGTGGGCCTGGCTATCACCGTGAACACGGATATAACCTTTATAAACCAGACTAACACAAGAAAAGTCCATACTGCTTGTGCCAATATTTTGGCCTTGCCCGAAGCACCGGTTTCCGGTGCTTTTCTTTTGCCTGAGGAGGGATGCATTCTGAACAAGAAACGGACGGCGGCAATTATTGTCGCCGCTATACTGGGATTGGCCTCGCTGCTCTATCTGGGCGGAGTGCTTGGCCAATTGCAAGAGAACTATGAAATATGGATTGCGTCTGGAGGTATTACAGGACAAGCGTACATCCAGCCGGTAAACTGGATGCCCGGTGTGTGCTTTCGTAAGGCCTGCAGTATTCAGGGAATCAAAAGTATCGGCATGCTACTGCTCGTGGGAGCAGCGATCATACTTTACCTGCGATTCCATGACAAATTCGGTTCCAAGGACCACGATGAACGCGGTTTTTCCCGCAGCAAATATGGAACCTACGGAACTGCGGCGTGGATGGCCGACAAGGAGATGAAAGAGATCCTGGAGATCAAGCCGCCAGAACGAGCTGACGGAATCATACTGGGTGAGAAAAACGGCAATGTTGTCTGTTTACCCAAAGATACCAGACTGAACCGCCATATCGCAGTGTTCGGTGCGTCCGGTACCAGAAAATCCCGCGGCGTGATCCGACCGGCACTATTCACCATACTCAAGCGGGGTGAGTCGGCGGTTATTACGGATCCCAAGGCCGAATTATACAACGATACCTCTGAGCTGTTCCGGAAGAATGGGTATGAGGTGAAGGTGTTCAATCTGGTCGATCCGCGGCACAGCGATTCATGGAACTGCATGTCCGATCTCGGCGGTGATACATTGCTGGCTCAGGTGCTGACCAATGTCATTATCTCGAATACGAGTGAAGGCAAGGGCGACCACTTCTGGGATAACGGCGAAGCCAATCTTCTGAAGGCGTTGGTTCTGTATATTGATCTGGATCGGAGTCGTGCAACGGAGACAAAGAATCTGGCAGCGGCCTATCAGCTTCTGACCCAGAACTCGGAGCGGCAGCTGACGGCCCTGTTTGAAAAGCTGCCATTAGATCACCCTGCCAGAGCACCGTTCAACCTGTTTTCACAGGCCAGTGATACAGTACGGTCTGGTATTGTTCTTGGCCTTGGCACCCGGTTACAGGTTTTGCAGAATGAGTCGGTAAGAAATATTATCAGCCACAGCGATATTGACCTGACGGCGCCCGGCAAGCGCAAATGTGTCTATTACGTCATACTCAGTGATCAGGATGCAACGATGGCATTTCTGTCCTCGCTGTTTTTCTCGTTCCTGTTTATAAAACTGGTTCGCTATGCTGATAGCACATCGGACTTGCGCTGTAACGTACCCGTCAACCTCATTTTTGACGAGTTCAATAATGTGGGGAAACTTGGCAGCGCCGCCGACGGTTCAGACTTCGCCCGCACGCTCAGTGTTATCCGCAGCCGCGCGATATATGTCATGCTGGCCGTCCAGAGCTTGGGTCAGCTCCAGAACCGGTATCCCAATAATCTCTGGGCGGAGATCCTCGGTAATCTGGATGTCCAACTGATGCTCGGTTGTACAGATGAAGTCACTGCAGAATACTTTTCCGCGCGCAGCGGCGATATGTCGGTGGAAATCAATTCCACCATGACCGTGCGGAGGACCATTGCCGTTGCACAAGTTATCCCCCAGTATCGCCAAACGGAGGGCCAAGGCCGCCGTCGGTTATTGACCCCAGACGAAGTGCTGCGTATTCCCAATGACGATTTGCTTGTGGTCATCCGTGGGCATAACGTTCTGAAACTGAAAAAGTTCGACTATACCGCGCACCCTTTGGCCAAGCAGCTGTCGCCGGTCAGCATGCATGATTACGTGCCCTTTCATTCCGGTTCCCAGTTCTGCAAGACTGAATCGAAAGCGAAGCCCGCAGAATCGGAAGGGGAACCCAATACACCTGTCAAACTCGCACGGCGGAAAGCCTTGTACAGCTCTGCAACCCCGCCGCGTGAGTTTTAAGTGCTGAACGCCTTCTAAAAAGGGCGTTCTTTTATATTGCAATAAAAGGAGGAGCAGACAATGGCAACGAAGAAAACAACTACGTCGCAGGAAGATGCGGTTTTCGAGTCCGGCCTGAATGAGGTTATGGCTGAGATGCAGCTCTCCCAGACTGACAGTGAAACAGATCAGGAAGATGCGCTCAGCGCTGCGCAGGACACTCTTGAATCTATCCTTATTCCCCAGACTGACTCTGAACCGTTGAATGAGGACAGAATTCCGGCCGAAGACGCCGCGCGCAATGCATTGCCGGACATCATCCCCCAGACTGATATTGAAAATGAAAATCCTGGTGAGGTGTGCTCAGGATCCATGCATTCAAACACACCTGACCAGCAGATTCCCCAGACTGACTCTGCTGCGGCTGAAACGCCGCCTGAAGGGAGCTCGCCGACGCGGCGGATCAGGAAATCCAGAGCAAAGAAAAGTGAGTCTGGTACGGAGACGGAAAAACAGCCCGAGGAGGTACCTGACGGCGTCGTCGAACCGGTAAAACCATCCCGCAGAACTACATCTGCCAGACCGGCATCCGTCGTATCGATCGACGCCCGTCCAACCGTGGAAACCGAGGAGGACAAAGCGCGGAATGATTTGCTGGATTTGATGGAGTCCCTCAAAAGCAAACGTATCCTGACGGATACCATCCAAGGCATCGAACGTCCCGCCGACAACCCGTTACGTTCTCTTGCAGTCATATATCATGGCGATATCAAGGTTATTATTCCGGCAGAGGAAGCCGTGGAACCTCCGGAAGATTTTCGTGGCCGGCTTCCGGAGGATGTGCTGCACTATATGCTCACCAAGCGACTGGGGGCAGAAGTGGACTATATCATCATGGGTATCGACGCAGCTGCCGGCGTTGCTGTCGGCAGCCGGCTGGAGGCGATGATGGCAAGGCGTAAGGAATATTATTACGGCTTGGATCGGGATGGGAATAACCTCCTTTATGAAGGCATTTGTGCTGAGGCACGCGTTGTGTCCGTCATACGCGCCGGGATCTTTGTGGATCTGTTCGGGGTTGAAGTCTATATCCCCCTTCGTGAACTGAGCTACCAGCGGATGATGGATGCGCAGGATAATTTTCAGCCGGGACAGCGTATTCTGGTCAAGATCCTGAGCATTGACCGCCGCGACCGATATCATATCCGGGTCGCTGCTTCCATTAAGCAGGCGGGTGAGAACCCGTATGAGAAAGCGCTTCGTCGGTACGTTGTAGGAAACCGATATGTCGGCACGGTCAGTATGGTGGATATGAATGGAGTTTTCGTCGCGTTGGATGGCGGCGTCGATTGCTTGTGCAGCTATCCCAAACGAGGGCGTCCGCCCAGAGGCGCCCGTGTAACGGTGCGGATACTGGGTATCAACAACGAGGCCAATCGAATCTGGGGTGCAATCACACATGTCGCATTACCGAGATAGAAGGTGAATTATGCTTAATTATGAATTGACAAAAGAAGAACAAGTCCGGAGGTCTACGCTTGCCAACAACGCCCGGGATATGATCCGAGCCAATATGACGGTGGAAGCAGAAGATGAAACATCCATGACCTTGGATTACCGTGGGTACTATATGCAGATCTCGTTTTCCCCGCTGCATCCGCTGCTGGTCATGTGTCTGGCAAAGGCCATCCGCAACCCTGGTGGTACCAGAACACAGCAACGCATCAACGAGCTGAACCTGCACAGCGTCTTGGGCAGCCACGCCATCAATAATGATGTCGGCTGCTATTCCTATCGCGCAACGCATTGGCTGGATACAGAACTCACGCCACCGCGGTTTTTCGAGATACTCAACCGCTGCATCGACGAGGCGGATCGTGGCTACGGCCGCCTCGCCGGGTAAAAAGCCTATGAATAAGGAGACCCCATCATATTCTATGTTCGCAGTTTCCAATGATAAATGGCACGGCATTGTCAGGATCACTGGGCATGATCCTGGCGTCCAGGCCCGTGGTCCCCCCCGCAAGGGTGCCTTTTCATTGTATACCCTGATTCCCCTTAATAGTTTCTTTTGCTACTTGTTACAAGAGCCTCTCTGGCAACAGAGAGGCTCTACTCTTTGTGAAGCCCTGCTAATTAAGAACGCTCATGCGGCTTACAACGATTGCGCTACCCTGTGAATCTATTGCAAGCCGCGACCAACAACAGAAGACCTCAAATAAATGCTCCGACAAAGGGAAACCGAAAAAGACTGTTGCCCTTTGTGCTGGAGAGAAAGGAACCCTATGAGAAGAATCCTTCCTAAACTTCTGACGCTGATATGTCTGTTGGTGGCAATTATGGGGCTGTCCATCGTTACAGCCCATGCCGCCACTGTTACAGGCACCATCAGCGGCGGCAATGAATATCGCTACCACGAAGACAAGTCGCCGGTCCCCGGTTGGGGCAGTTATACCAGCACAAAGCTGAAATACTTCACCCCATCTGGTGGCGGCAGCACTGTCCCCGCTTACTGCATGGAACCAAGTGTCGGTTCTGCAAGCGGAAGTCTTTCCTATTCCTCTGTAAGCTGGAGCAGCTTGCGGACAGACCAACGATATGCCATCACACTGGCCATGGCGTATGGCTATGGCGGCGCATATGGCTTCGGAAACATCCATCCGGATTGTGCTCAGCTGGCAACACAGGCCGTCATTTGGGAGTTCGTATGTGATTTCAGAGACACGACATATCCCTATACACTGTACGACAGCACCTGTGCGGGCCTGTTTCACTACGCTGGCGATGGTGTTGCAGCTGCCTATGATATGATCATTGATAGGATTATGTCACATGGAACCATTCCCAGTTTTGCCGTAAAGAACCAGCGTCAGCTCTCTGATGCAAATGCAATTGAGTTGACATGGGACGGCAGTCAGTATAGTGCTTCCGTCACAGACACGAACGGCGCACTTCCGGAGTTTCGTTTTACTTGCAATATCAGCGGTGTGAATATCACACAGCGCGGCAACACTCTGACGGTGACCGCTACAAAGGCGGCTTCTGCGCAGCTGAACGGCTATATCAGCAGTGATTACGGTTACTCTTTGGATGTAAATGGCGATGAGGCTGTCCTGCTGGAACCTTCCAATGGCAGTAATTACCAGGCGTGTACTGCGCTGACAGAGATTCCTGACCCCATAGTTGCTTACATTCACTTTAAGGTAAGTATTGTGGAAGAAAAGGGGGCCCTGACCATCAACAAGGTAGACGCTGATACCGGTAAAGCCCTGGCAGGCGTTACCTATCGGCTGTTTGACAGTGCTGGCAACAAAATCGCCGAGGCGATTACCGGCACAAACGGTAAGGCGGTCTTTGCCGACCTCCCGCTGGGCAGCTACAGCTATCAGGAAATCAGCGCACCTTCCGGATATGTGGTGGACAGCACCAAGTACCCGATCACTATTACAGCTTCGGCATTGGATATCACCGCAACGCGCACCAATGCGTTGGGGAAAGCCGGTGTAGAGATCAGCAAAGTGGACGCGGATTCTAAATCGCCTCTTCAGGGCGCCGGTTTCCGCCTGTACGACGCATCTGGAAGTCAAGTTGCGGAGGGTTACACGGACGCCAACGGAAAACTGTCGTTCACCGGTCTGAAGCTGGGCAGCTACACCTGCAAGGAGTTTCAGGCACCGACTGGATATGTTCTGGATGATACGGCTTTTCCCGTTGTGCTAAACCAGAACGGGCAGGTGCTGAAAGTCACCCGTGAGAACAAGCTGATCACCGGCAGCATCGAAATTCTGAAGGTGGACGCTGATACTAATCAGCCGCTGAGCGGTGTGGTATATCGGCTTTTTGACACCGAAGGCAACAAGATCGCGGATGGTACGACTGACACCAACGGCAAGCGGATCTTCGATAATCTCAACCCCGGAGAATACTCTTATCAGGAAATCAGTACCGTGGATGGCTACCAGCTGGACGAAACCAAGTATGATTTCAGTCTGACCAGCGAGAACCTCAACGTCAAGGTCACCCGTGAGAATAAGCCTATCAAGGGCAGTCTTATCATTCACAAGGTGGATGTTACCGGCAGTCCCCTCGCCGGTGCTGAGCTGATACTGGAGACTTCCACGGATGGTCAGACCTGGACGGAGGTCGGTAAAATTACCACCGACAAGACAGGGATTGCCAAGTGGGACGACCTTAGCATTGATGCGCAGTATCGCGTGACGGAGACCAAGGCCCCAGCAGGCTACACCCTGATGGCGGAACCGCTGTTTACGGGAGCTTTGGACAGCAGCAATCCTGACGTTACCATCACCGCCTGCAACAGCGCAGGCTTCGCACTGCCTTTCACAGGCGGTGTGGGATTCACAACCTATTTCCTGTTTGCAGCACTCGCTTTGATGGCGGGTGTTTATTTTTGCAAAAAATCTAACATCAAGGAGAAAAACTGAACATGAAAAAGATCCATCGCGTATTGGCGCTGCTGATGGCGGCGCTCATGGCCGTCGGCCTGATGACTACGGCATTTGCCGCAGAACCTACCATTGACGCCAGCAAGAAGGCGTCGCTCTCCATTTACAAGTACGATATCACCAAAGCCAGCGCGGATGGCGTGTGGGATGCGGAATCCTACGTCAGCACCGGTCTGCATGATAACGCCGTCGTGGATAAGCTGAGCAAATACGCCATCCAAGGTGTGGAGTTCACCTACATTCGCGTCGCTGACATTGCCATGAGCAACGAGGTCGTGGATGGTCAGCGTCATGTGGGTGTGCTGTATGGCTTCGACAGCAGTGACCGCTCCAACGCCGTGCTGTCCGCCATCGGCCTGGCCGCCGCCGATGCTCACAAGACTGAGGGCGGCGTCAACTACTACACCAGCGATACTCTGAACAACAAGCTGGCCGCTGCACTGGCTGCCAATGCCACGAGCGCGAAAAATGCTCTGGAAACTGCCGTGAAGAACGGCGGCGTTGCCATGACTGAGACCGATGCGACCGGCCACACCTCCGCTTCTGGCCTGGAGCAAGGCCTGTACCTGGTGGTTGAAACCAGAGTCCCCGAAAACGTGACTTCTACCTGCAATCCTTTCCTGATCTCCTTGCCCATGACGACCGTCGATGGCAGCGAGTGGATCTACGATATCGTGACCTACCCGAAAAACCAGACTGGCAATCCCGACCTCTCCAAGACCGTGCGTGAAGCGAAGAACAGCACTGGCAAGCACAACGGCAGTCTGACCGACATCAAGGATGGCTACGCTCACACCGCTA
>ERZ779851.245-NODE-245-length-56283-cov-4.531497_pt1 | contig 56283 bp, 42 predicted proteins | sample MGYA00511094_ERZ779851 | MGnify/ENA primary metagenome ERZ779851 (study PRJEB29588, sample SAMEA2155512) | human gut metagenome | biome: human gut; feature: human-associated habitat; material: faeces | place: Denmark | collected 2008/2010 ...
TTCGAACCCCCGACACCTTGGTCCGTAGCCAAGTGCTCTATCCAGCTGAGCTACATGCACAAACAATATTATAACTTTACCACATATTTTCGGATTTGTCAAGAGGTTTTTGCCGATTTCGGGTGATTTTTTCTCGAAACCTCGCTCGGACGGATGCCGTAATATTTTTTAAACATCTCGGAAAAATTTGCCGCGTCGCGGATCCCGCACCTGAAAGCGACTTGGTTCACCTTATACCCTTCGGTCAAAAGCTTATATGCCGCGTCAAGCCGACGCCTTTTTAAATATTCCTGCATACTGATGCCGGTCTCGCTCTTAAAAAGCCGCGACAGATATTTCGGGTTGAGCCCGATCTCGCGGCAGAGTGCTTCGAGCGAATATTCCGTGCTTAAATAGCTGTGGTCGATATTGTCGACAAGCATTTTGACATACGGATTTAAGCTCTTCTTGTTCAACTGGTCGAGCGTGTGCACGCCCGATGAGGAATAGAGCGAGAAAAGAAACGAGATCAGATGAACATCGTGCAGATATTTTCTTTTAAGAAGTTCAGAAAGCTCATTTCCCGGCGCAGGATCGGAAAAAACGCTGTTGGTGACGGGCGCAAAATCGCCTGAACGGGTGCCTGAAAATCCGAATTTTATATAAGATGAGTCTGCGTTGGGGTAGATGCGGCAGTGATTGTAGGGATCAATAATGAAAAACTGGCCGCCTTTAACGTTGAAACTCGCGTGGTAGTTGGTAACGCGAAGCGAACCCTCTAAAATGAAAACGGCATTATAGTGGTCTCTCATCCAGAAGTTTGCGAATGTGCCGGCCTTGAAATTGCCCTTTTTGATGTCGACCGGGTAAAGCTCGGTAAACTCCAAGTTGTTGTCGCAGTATGTGTTTCCGTATAAAAGCATATTATCACCCCGATCATCATTATACATCTTTTTTATGTTCTGTGCAATTGGTATTTGCGACAAAAATTACCGCATAAAAAGGTCACCTTGCACAATGAAAAAGTCACTTTATACAATTGAACGAAAAAAGCAGTTATGATAGTATAAAATCAAAGGAACCTTAAATAAGGAGGAAGTAATATGGCAAAAAAACTTGCGGCATTGTTTTTGGCGGTTTTAATGGCTTTTTCGTGCCTTTCGGTTTTGGCATCCGACGCGAAAAAGACCTATAAGACCGACGAGATCACCGAGTTCGGCTCTGAAGTGACGAAGAAAGACGGTTACTTCAATATCGAAAAGGCACAGAGCTGGTTCGGCATCAAAAACGTGGATCTGACGGGCATCAAGTCGATCGGGCTCACAGGGAAAAATCCGCTTACGGGAGGGCTTAATGCGGAGGTATTCAGAATTAAGGTAGACGACCCGATGGGCGACTCGATCGGCTTTATCGCGTTCAACGAGACAAGCGTGGGTTCTGACGTGACGGTGCGCGGGAATATTGACGCGGTCTCGGGCACTCACACGCTCTATTTCGTGATGACGATGACGAAAAACACGCCGGCATGGGAGCTTAACGGCGTTTCGCTTTATACCGACGCGGTTGTCCGCGAGGGCGTTTCGGACGATTGTATCGTTGACAATTATTCAGACACATGGGCGGCAACGGACGATTACGGCAGAAAGGTTGCCGACTTTGAGGAGGCAGGCCCCGTCAAAGAGGGCGACCACTATGTCGGCATGATGTACTGGAACTGGCATACTAATCAGGATAAGAACTACAACATCGTGATTCCCGACGTAATAAGAAAGGATCCTGCAGCACGTTATGACTTTAACAGCGATTCGTGGTTTAACCATCAGAGCAAAATGTACTGGGGCGAGCCCGTGTTCGGGTTCTACACGAGCCAGGACTACTGGGTTTATAAAAAGCAGTTCGCGCTTTTATCCAACGCCGGAGTGGATGTGATCTTTTTTGATTACACAAACGGCGGACTTTGCTTCGTTCAGAACTTAAAAACACTGATGGAGGCGCTTTTGGAGTGCAAAAAAGAGGGGATGAACGTTCCGAAGATCTCCGAGTACGGCGGCATGGCTGCGTCGAACAACAATATGTTTGACGAGCTTATGACAATTTACTATAACGTCTTAAAAGACGAAAGATATTCCGATCTCTGGTTCCACTGGGAGGGAAGGCCCTTCGCCGCTTCGTGGAAGGTGAAGGATACAAAACAGAGCCTTATAAACACAAAGGACTCAGACCTTGTAAAGACCGAGGACATTATCGACACATCAATGAATCTTCGCCACCATGGCTCGCGCCTCGGCGCTTCGGAGGATCATGACGATATTATGTGGCTCGACTCCTATCCCCAGCCCCTGAGAGGAAAGCTGAGAGAGGATGGCAGGGTCGAATCCGTCACGGTCGGCGCTGCGATAAACTCGTCGACGATCTACGGGCACTCAAAGACGGGCGTATTCTCCGACCCCTATGCCAAGGGCAGAGCATTTTCCGAGGCGTTCGGCGAGGACTATTCATCGGATAACGGAAGAAAGCCCTACTTCTGGCGTGAGCAGGCGCGTCTGGCACTCGACGTTGATCCGGCGTTTATCTATATCGACGGCTGGAATGAGTGGACGACGCCGAAATACTCAAGCTACGGCGAATATAAGGTTGCGTTCGTTGACCTTTTCGATGAAGAGGGAAGCCGCGACTTTGAGCCTTCGAGAAGCTATTTGAAGGACGATTACTACAACCTTTTGGTTGATTTTATAAGAAAATATAAGGGCGTTCGCCCGGCACCTTTAGCGACCTCTCCCGTGACTATCGACATCGCGGGCGATATATCGCAGTGGGACAGCGTGGGGCCCGAATTTATCAACGATTACACGGATTTTGAGCGCGACAGCACGGGCTATCTTGATATGGCGACCGGCAAGCCGATCCCCTATAAGACTACCGTGAACAATGCAATCATGAGCGCCAAGGTTGCGCGTGACGGCGAAAGGCTCTACTTTATGGCAAAGACCAACCGCCCGGTAAAAGAAGGCGGCGAGGGCTTTATGAACCTTTATATAAATTCGGACAGGAACTATGCGACAGGCTGGGCAGGCTATGACTATGCGATCAACAAAAACGGCAAGGGAACTGTCGCAAAATACGAGTCAGGCGCATGGGCGACTGTCGGAACTGCAGAGATTGCGATAAAGGACAATTACTTAACTCTCTCTGTTCCGCGTGAGCTTTTGAATCTTCCCGGAACGCTTGAATTTGAGTTTAAGTGGACGGATTCGGTTGTGACGGACGATTACCTTGATTTTTACTCAGAGGGCTCTGTCGCTCCGAGCGGCAAATTCAACTATCTTTACACCGAAACGGCACAGGTTTCACTTTCGAGTGAGGAAAGAGCGCTCCTTTCCGGCACGTCAGTACTTAAAGCGGGAAGCGGAAAAATGGTGGTTTCGGGCGGAAGGATGAACGTTTATGAGAGAGATACAAATGTAACGCCGTTTGAGGCGAACGGAACGCTCTATGTTCCGGCCGAGACCTTTGAGGAGCTTTTGGGCTACGGCATGTCCAAAGTGAGATACGACTCGGAGGACAACATAATCTACCTCGCGCGCCACGACCTTTCGGACGATTATAAAGAAATTACAAACTATGTGTGGACCTACAGCGTGATAGGCTCAAACGAGGTGAGGACAAACGGCGAGGCTGCAGCTCTTTTTGCACCGGTGACTGTTCGGGACGGAATAATCTTTGTTCCGCTCACATACTTGTCGGAGGCGTTCGGATTTGCATACAGGTCTCTCGGTAACGGTGCTTACGCAGTATCGGAGGGCGCATTGAGCGACTCCGGCATTGCGGCGGCACAGGCAATTATAGGTTAAGGGGGAGCTTTGATGAAAAAAATAATATCTTTACTTCTTGCCGTTTTGATGGTTTTGTCATTCACCGCGGTGTGCTCCGCGGCGACAGAGGTCAAAAACGACGGCTCGTGGAAGATCTCCGCAACAAGCGACAACGCAAACACTATCGGCCGCGTCATCGACGGTGACAGCGCGACCTATTGGCACACAAAATATACCGCCGAGGACGGTAAAATCACAAGCCATGACGAGTGCCCGCATACGATAACGATCGATTTCGGCAAGGAGATGACCTTATCCGGCTGGCACTATAAGCCGAGGCAGGACAGCGGCACGGGAAGCATATTAAACTATAATATCTATGCGTCGGAGGACGGGAAGACTTTCAAGAAGATATTCACCGGCACATTTGGCTACACTTGGGAGAACTGGGCAAACGGTGAAAAACCGGTAGATTCCGAGGTTTCGTGGGGCGACATGAAGATGCGCGCGGTGAAGATCGAAATAACAAGCTCTATCGGCGGCTATGGCACAGCGGCGGAGATATATTTCCTTAAGGGAAGCGGCGGAACGCAGAACGGTGACGGCGCAGTATTTGAAGAGAAAAGAGAAAATAAATATAACACACTTTCAAAAGCCGATTGGCAGATTAAGGCTTCCAGCGAGGTAAGCTGGGGACTTGCCGAGAATATTATAGACGGCACAACGGAAAAAATCTGGCATTCAAACTACACGGCGGAAGGACAGACGATTACCAGCACGGATGAGCCTCCTTATACCATTGAGCTTACTCTTCCGAAGACGACGGCGTCGACAGGCCTTTTATACACACCGAGGCAGGACGGGTCGACAGGACGGTGGCTCTCCGCTGACGTATATGTATCGTCCGACGGCAAGGCCAAGGGCGATAAGGTCGGCACTATCAAGGGCGAGCAGACTTCGACAGACGAAATACTTCTTCCTTTCGGAAAAGAACTTTCGGTTAAAAAAGTCACCGTCGAGGTTACCGAAACATCAGGCGGCAAGATCGGCTCCTGCGCGGAGCTTGACCTTGTGACGGGCGAAGTGAAGGCGGACGATAAAAAAGAAGAAGATCCGACCTATCCCGACGGGTATTTAGACCCCACGGGCTGGGAAATCAAGGCCTCGAGCGAAGCGAACTGGGGCGCGGTAAAGAAAGCGTTTGACAATAATCCAGACACGGTATGGCACACAAACTACACAAACGAGGGCACAATTATCACCGGTCACGATCTGCCTCCTTTCACGATCGACATAACGCTGCCCGAGAAGAAGGCAATATCCGGCTTTAAGATAATCGGAAGAACGTCCGACGCCAACGGCCGCGTCAAGGGATATGAGCTCTACGCGTCCGAAACCGACGACGGCGAGATGGTTCTCATTTCAAAGGACGAAATATCGGGCTCAACTTCAGACGAAGTGAACTACGGCATCGGGTTTGAGGCAAAGAAATTAAAGTTCGTCGTAACGGAAGGCCATGGCGGCTATGGCTGTATGGCGGAGCTTCAGTTCAAAAAGGCAGGGGAGAACGAAAAGATCTATCCCGTGGCCGAATTTGCCGATGCGCTTGACTCAGTTGCGCTCAAAAAGATCGACCCGTCGGGCTTCAAAGCGGAAAACGACCTTCCCGTCTGGGGCGGAAATTCGACCAAAAACCTGTTTGACGATGCGGACGCTTTCTGGCAGACGGAGGCTGTTCCGGTCGGAACGGATTCGACGGTGCTTCGCATCGACCTCGGTAAGGTCTACACCTTCAGCGCAGTGTCGATCTATCCCAGACAGTCAAACGACCTTCACGGTTACTGGGATAAGTTTAATATGTGGGCCGGCACGACAGATGATGATATGACAGAGCTCCTTCACGACAAAAGCTTCGGTGAGAGAACGCTGAACGAAAAAATGATATCGTTTGAAAAGCCTGTCACGGCACGCTATGTCGAATTTGAGATCACTAAATTTTTAGAAAACAGAGTCTCGTGCGCGGAGATCTCCTTCTGGCAGACGAAGGAGGAGCGCGAAGCCTCCGGAGGCACAGGCAAGTTTGTGATGCAGATAGGATCGAACGAGATCAAAGTGACAAAGGGCGGAGTCGAGACCGTTAAGACTATCGACACGGCACCTTACATCACATCTGCCGGAAGAACGCTCATTCCTCTCCGCGGACTTATCGAGGAGATGGGCGCCGAGATCGAATGGACGGACAAAAACCAGTCCATCACTATCAACAATAACGGCATAAAGCTCTATCTTCAGATCAGAAATAACCTTGTCTATGTTGACTCTCCGGCATACGGACACCTTATGTATACCTTAGAGTCCGAGCCCCGGATAAAGGATTCACGCACTTTCGTTCCGCTCCGCTTTATATCCGAGCAGTTCGGCTATAATGTTTCGTGGGACGGGGAGACAAAGACTATCACTATCGAAAAATAGTTTTTTAAGGCGGTGCATTTATGCACCGCCTTTTTCTTGAAAATCACGTCCTTTTGTGGTACAATATAAAAAAGGCGGTGATAAGATGAGGCTTGATGCTATTCCCGAAAGCGTGAAAAAGACGCTTGAAACACTTGAAAATAACGGGTTTGAAGCATATCTGGTCGGCGGATGCGTGCGCGATATGATAATGAATCGCGCCGTGCACGACTATGACATCACGACAAACGCGTTTCCGGAGGAGGTCATCGCATCCTTTCCCGATAACGGTAAGGTGACGGACGGGATACGCCACGGCACGGTCGGCATCATTTGGGGAAAGACGGTTAATGAGATAACGACGTACCGCGTGGACGGCACGTATTCGGACGCGCGCCATCCGGACGGGGTCTTTTTCACAAAAAGCCTCAAAGAGGATCTTTTACGCCGCGACTTTACCGTGAACGCCATTGCTTGCGACCTGTCCGGAAATATTTTTGACCCGTGCGGCGGAGAGAAGGACATTGAAAATAAGCTCCTTCGCGTGGTGGGCGACCCCGGCAAAAGGTTCTCGGAGGACGCGCTTCGCATCATGCGCGCGCTTCGGTTTTCGTCGGTTCTGGGTTTTGAGATAGAAAAAGAGACGCTTTTGGCAATGCGCGAAAAAAAGGAGCTTTTGTCCCTGATCGCGCCGGAGCGGATATATTCCGAAATGACGAAGCTTTTGACCGGCCGCTTTGCCGCGAATGCCTTGAGGGAGGCGGATATTCTGCCCTTCGGCATCGTGCCTGAATGTGAGCCGTTTGAAAAAAGAACCGATGCCGAGGCGGCCGACGCGCCGCTTTCATATGCGCTTTTTTTAGGCAATGAGAAAGAGAAGGCAGAAAGCTTTTTTAAGTCGTTAAGAGCGGATAAAAAGACGGCGAGAGAGGCCCTAAAAACGCTAAAAACGCCACTGCCTGAAGATGAGACCGCGATGCGCTTTTGCCTTTCGGAGAATGAACCCGGCGAGATACGCCGCGTTATATCTTATCATTTTCTGACAGAAAGAATCCCCTCGCGAGAGCCTTATGTTGCGCTTTTGTCATCGGCCGGGGAAAAATGCTGTAAGATAAAAGACCTTCGCGTGACGGGAAGGGACATTATAAATGCCGGCCTTTCGGGCGAAAAAGTCGGCGAGGCGCTCTCGTTTTTGCTCCGTGAGGTGATCTTAGGCCGCGTCGAAAACGAGAAAACAAGCCTTACAGCACACCTTGAAGGTAAATTTACACATATTTAAGAGCTCTCTTTTCGTCAAAAATGCCTGTTGAAATTTCGGGCATTTTGTGGTATTATATAGATAATTGAAGAAGTGGTTATCTTTTGGGAAAGCTTTAAGGAGTTTTTTATGTATAAAAAGGGAGATATGGTGCTCTACGGCGGCGAAGGCGTCTGCCGTGTTGACGGGATAGAGGATAAGAAAATTGCTGACAGAGTTGTGAGTTACTATGTACTTTGCCGTGTCGACGGGGTGAATTCCGTCTTCTTCGTGCCGGTCGAAAGCCGCGCGGCGAGAGAGAAGATGTGTAAGGTCATTTCCGCTCCGGAGATCAGAAAGATCGTAAATGAGGCACAGCCTGCCAAGCTTTCGGAGACTGACAGGGAGAGACGAGAATCATATAAAAACGCGATCTGCCAGGCGGACAGGCCGATGATTGCATCGCTTATCAAGAGCGTGTGCGCTGTCCAGCGCCGGCTGGAGGATAACGGCAAGAAGCTCCATAAAACAGAGGAATATTTTTTGGAGGACGCGAAAAAGTTTTTATACGGCGAGCTTTCGTCTGTTTTCGTGATGGAAAAGAGCGACGTTATTCCGTTCGTTTTAGGCGAATTTGTGCCTGCGGAAAAATAATTAAAAAAAACACTTTACAAATCTGTCGAACGGTGTTATAATATGAAAAACGGAAAATTCTTTAATTCGATGCAGAGACGTCGGCAAGAGTTGGTTAACGGGTTAAAAATATGACCTTGTCTGTCTTTGCGCGGACAAGGTCTTTTCTTATTTAAGAGAAAACGGAGGTAATGGAAATGGGAAAAAACAAAGAGGCAATCTATGACGCCAGAGAGCTCGGCGTCGGCAAAATGTTCGTGCTCGGAATCCAGCACATGTTCGCAATGTTCGGAGCAACGGTGCTCGTTCCGCTCATCACAGGGCTCGATGTGGCATCAACACTTTTATTCGCAGGTCTCGGAACACTGCTCTTCCACCTGATCACGGGCGGCAAGGTGCCGGCGTTCTTGGGCTCGTCTTTCGCATTCCTCGGCGGATATGCGGCGATAAAGACACTTTGCGAAAATAACGGATATGACAATTTCTCGGCATATGCCGGCGTCGGCGTTGCATGCGCGGGGCTTGTATATCTGGTTCTTGCGCTGATGTTCAAGCTTTTCGGTGCGAAGAAGGTTATGCGCTTCTTCCCGCCCATCGTAACGGGGCCGATCATCATCGCGATCGGATTAACGCTTTCAAGCTCGGCGATCGCAAACTGCAACGAAAACTGGTGGATAGCGCTTGTCGCTATCGCGGTCATCATCGTTTGCAACATCTGGGGTAAGGGAATGATAAAGATAATCCCCATCTTAATTGGTGTCATCGTTTCCTACATAGTAGCGCTTATAGTAAAGGATGTTGACTTCACACTCGTTAAAGAGGCGGACTGGTTCGGTCTTCCTGTTGTATGGGACCACACGGCATTCTCGCTCATCGGCAAGGGCGATACGGATATTTCCCTCATCATTACTTCCATCATCACGATAATGCCCATCGCACTTGCGACCATGATCGAGCACATCGGCGACGTCTGCGCGATCAGCTCCACAGTCGGCAATAACTACATTGAAAAGCCCGGCCTTCACAGAACATTGATGGGTGACGGACTTGCAACGGCGATGGCGGCACTTTTCGGCGCACCGGCAAACACGACATACGGTGAGAACACAGGCGTTCTGGCACTTTCCAAGGTTTACGACCCGAGAGTTATCCGCCTTGCGGCTATCTTTGCGGCACTGTTATCCTTCTCGCCCAAGTTCGCGGCACTCATCAACTCGATGCCCAAGTCTGTTGTCGGCGGCGTTTCGCTCGTACTTTACGGTATGATCTCCGCGGTCGGTGTCAGAAACGTTGTTGAAAACAAGGTTGACTTCACAAAGTCGAGAAACGTTATAATTGCGGCTCTTATCCTGGTTCTTTCGATCGGTATCAACTACAGCGAGATGGGAGCGGTCGTATTCACTGTCGGCGAAGCAACAATATCTCTTTCTGGTCTTGCGGTTGCAGCAATCGTCGGAATCGTGCTTAACGCAGTTCTTCCCGGCAAGGACTATGAGTTCGGAAAAGACTTACAGGGTGACACGGCGGTTGACTTCGAATTAAGATAATTCGAATAATATAGCTTAAAAAAGCCGCCCTATCGGGCGGCTTTTTGTTTCCGAGGTGAAAATATGAAACTTAAATCAAAATTATATGACGGGGCGGACATTTCAAGGAGCATTAAAAGGATCGCGCACGAGATACTTGAAAACACCGACTCGCCGGAAAATCTATGCCTCATCGGCATTAAAACGCGCGGAGTGCCGATAGCGCACAGGCTTTCGGAGTTTATAAAACAGATCGAGGGCGTCACAGTCCCGGTCGGCGTGCTTGACATCACGCTCTACCGCGATGATTTAAGCTATGCCGAAGGGCTTGATCCGGTCGTTCACGAAAGTAACATCGATTTTGATGTGACCGGAAAAGAAGTCATCTTGACCGACGATGTTATCTATACCGGGCGCACGGCGCGTGCGGCACTTGAGGCCATCGGAAAGTTCGGACGGCCCGAGAAGATCAAGCTCGCCGCGATCGTTGACAGAGGACACCGCGAGCTCCCGATAAGGCCGGACTTTGTCGGCAAGAACGTGCCGACGGCAAATTCCGAGATCATCAAAGTTTCGTTTCTGGAGACAGACGGGACGGACGAGATAGATATTTATGAGAAATAAATCACGGGGCGAAAAGCCCCGTGATTTATTTTTTTCTGAAGTTTTTGATTCGGTGAAATGTTATGTAGTTTGAATTGTGAAAGTCATTGGCGCCGTTTATTGCCGTGCGGCAAAGATAAACAAGGTCGTCTCCGTCAAAAAGAAAGTCGACATACTGAAAGCCGATCTTTTTTGAGTCCTCGGCGCTGTAATCCAAAAGATCCTCGGCAACGCGCCAGTTATAAAGATCGTCCGACGACATGAGGGACAAAAGGTTTCTCGCCCAAAGGTTCGATTTGTCGAAAATTCGGGTCGCGACCGAGTAATAGCGCTTTGAGACGTCGTCATAAAGAATCGAGAATTTTGAATAGTTCGCCGGAAAATCGATAAGCCGGTAAAATTCAAGCTCCTTTTCAGGGTCGGATTTATCAGCGCGGTAAGCAATGATACGCCCTTCGGGATCGTGAAAACGCAAAATATCCAAAAGCTCGCCCTCGGGCGACAGTGTGACTGTGCCCTCGATGGTCGCAGTCAGCTTGTCTAAGCGCTCGGTCTCTTTGGTAAACGACGGGTCGAACGCCTTAGGATATGTGAGGCTCCAGCTTTCGGGGTCTAAAAGGTCGTCGTTCGCGCCGCAGGATAAGATCATCGCCGCGTGGCCGAATTCTCTGTTCGCCCAGGCACCCCACTCGATGGCGGTATAGATCCTGCCGTTATGAAAAAGAACGTTCTGCGGAGCTTTGTGGATTCCGGAAGAGCCGCTCTTGCCGTTCGCGCCGCGGAAGATGGCGACGGGCGCGGAAAAGGTCTTCCCGCCGTCGGTCGATTTCCCGATCAGAAGGTCGCCGTACTCAGTCGAAACGCCGAGCATATAGATGTCGCCCTTATGGCAGAAAAGCTTGCCCCAGAAGCAGGGCATAAGCTCAGAAACATAGTGCCAGGATTCGCCCTTATCGTCAGACCGGAAGATAAGAGTCAGATTCTGAGGCGCGCTTGGAGCAAAAACGTCCATCGACGCGAGCATATACCCGTCCGGATGCATCACGATGGAAGGAGAGCATAAATACCTTCCGGAAAAAGAATATGCCTCATCGTCCGGATGAAGGTAGTTAACGGGAGTGCCTACTGCCTTTCCGCACCGTGCGAGGCGGACAAGGCTTTTTTTATCGCCGGATTCGACATAAAATGCATAGTCCGTGTCCGGCGAAAGGTTTTCTATTGTGAAAGAGCTTTCCGCCGTCATTCCGGCAAGGGTGAAGCTTTCGTCCTCTCTTTTTTTATAATAGACCGCATAGTTTTCCGCCCCGGGTATCCACTCAAAATGAATCGAGGTTTCGCCGGGAACTATCCGGCAGATGTATATGCCGCCCGTATCGCGAAGCGGCGGAGAATAGGGAGCATAGCTCCAGAGTTTTGTTCCTTTCATTATATCAGCCCTTTACTTTTTTAATATTTTAACATAAAATCAGGCTGTGGTAAAGGCCGGAAGCGAATTTAGTTACTTTTGTTGGATTCAAAGTTACTTTCGCTGTCCGTAGGAAGCTCTCCTTCGGCGCTGTTTTCATACTCTTCGGCGCGGCGGCGGTTTCGCTGATCGATCATGGCGTTAACGCCCCAAAACGCAAGCGCGATGATCAAAAGCGAGGCAACGACCGCTAAAAACAGCCGCACGCCGCTCATCTCGGGCTTATAGCGTGAATAAGCCTTTCTCTCAAGGCCGCATTCGGCGCAGGTGTCCGAATTATTCATAGTTCCGCATGACGGGCATTTCCACATAATGAATCCCCCTTTTAATATTTTATCCGAATTTTTTTCTGAATTCTCCGGGCGTCATTCCGGAATGCTTTTTAAATTCCGAGTAAAACCAGCTGAGGTTTGAAAAACCGGAATCATAGCATATGTCGCTCACGGAAAGGTTTGAATTTATTATCATATTTTCGGCATAATTTATTCTGACCGAATTTATAAAATCGCTCGCGGTGACGCCTAAGTGCTTTTTAACGCTCCTTAAGGCGTGCTCATAGCTTTTGCCCGAAAGGCGCACCAGCGCGGGAATACCTTCGCTGAAATTTTCCTTTTCGCGCATTTTTTCAAGCGCCGCATAAAGCCAGCCGGGAACGGTATCATCCTTTTTCGGAGCAATGCCGCGCGCGAATATTTCCGCAAGCAAAAGGCGGACGCGAACGGCATGATCGTAACTCCCCTCGCCGGGAAGCGCGCGGATCTTTTCCGCCAAAAGATCTGCCTCATCGCCGGTCAGGACAAGGGAAAAAGGGTCATCAAACGAAAAGCCGCCGCCGAAAAAGGCTGAAAGCGCAAAAGCCGTTTTTTGCGAAAAGGCAATGTTGACCATTTCGGTGCGGTGGGTAAATCTGAAAAAATGGCAGTCGTCCGGCCGGACGAGAGAAAGAAAACCGCGGCAAAGCGGCTTTTCCTCGCCGTTTATCACATGAACGGCGCCGTCTCCCAGAACAAGGAACACCTCGTAAAAATCGTGACAGTGCAATATCTGGCGTTCGGTATCCGAATCGATGAAACGGCACCGACAGCCCGAAGCTTTATCGAGGTGCCACTCTGCGAGAAGTTTTTTTGCTTTTTCCATGACATTCTCTCCTTAAATGTCATTATAGCATAAAAGAAATGTCATGTCAATGTATTGACTAATCGGGCCGATATGATAAAATATTTACGAGGTGATTTTATGATAAGCTATAAAAACCACATAATGCAGACAATAAAGGTGCTCGAAGAGCTGATTCCCTCTTCCGGTGTAAAGGTCGAAAAGGCCGAGTATTTTAACTGCCCTTATAAAAAGGGAGAGAGCCCTCCTTATGACAGCGCGGAGTTTAGGCCTTATGACGGAGTGCTTCCCTTGTGGAAGGACTCGCACGCGTGGCTTCGCTTTAGCTTAAAGGCGGAGGACAGGGGCGAAAATCTAAAGCCGTACCTTAGGGTGAACACGGCGAACATCGGCGCGTGGGACGCACTAAATCCGCAGTGTATGCTCTATATTGACGGGGAGTTAAAGTGCGGGCTTGACATAAATCACAGAGAATTTCCTATCAAAGCCGGGAAAAATCACGAGGTCTATATTTACATATATTCGGGAATGAACGACATTGCATCTCTTCCTTTTTCGGCGGAGTTGATCTATAAAGACGAGGCGGCAAAGAAGCTTTATTACGATATGAAGGTTCCGTTTGACGCGGCGTGCGTGTTCCCTGAGCACTATGAGGAATCGGTCATAATACTGAAATATCTTGAAGCGGCGGCGGATATGATCGATTTCAGAGAGCCCGGAAGCGAGAAATATTATTCTTCGCTCAAAAAAGCCGAAGATTTCCTTGAGAATGAATTTTATTCAAAGGTCTGCGGCAGGGAAAACACGCTTTGTGACGGGGTTTTCTGCATCGGACACACGCACATTGACGTCGCGTGGCTCTGGACGTATGCACAGACTAAGGAAAAGGCACAGCGCAGTTTTTCGACCGTTCTTTCGCTGATGGAGCGCTATCCGGAATATAAATTTATGTCGAGCCAGCCACAGCTCTACGAATATCTTAAAGAGGAGTCGCCCAAGACCTATGACCGCGTGAAAAAGGCGGTCGCCGAGGGCAGATGGGAGCCGGAGGGCGCGATGTGGGTCGAGGCGGACTGCAACTTAATAAGCGGCGAATCCATGATAAGGCAGATCCTTTTCGGGAAAAGGTTTTTCCGCGAGGAGTTCGGCAAAGAGTCGGAAATTCTCTGGCTTCCCGATGTTTTCGGCTACAGTGCGATGATGCCGCAGATATTAAAAAAGACCGGCGTCAGCGCGTTCGTGACATCGAAGATCAGCTGGAACGACACGAATATGATGCCGCACGATACGTTTTTGTGGCAGGGGATCGACGGGACGGAGATATTCTCGTATTTCCTGACGGCGCAGGATTCGCACCTTAATAATCCCGTGAGGTATACCACATATGTGGGCAACATCACGCCGCGCCAGGTGCTCGGAACATGGGAGCGCTATCAGGATAAGGCGTATAACGCATCTGTTGCGCTGACATTCGGCTACGGCGACGGCGGCGGAGGGCCGACAGAGGAGATGCTTGAAGCACAGAGAAGAACGGCGCGCAAGATCCCCGGGATCCCTAAAACAGTTCCGGCTCACCCGTCCGAATTTATTAAAACGGCGAAGGAAAATTTCGAAAAAAACATCAAGCTTTTGCCGGAAACACCGCGCTGGGTCGGTGAGCTCTATCTTGAAAACCACCGCGGAACATATACCAACGCCGCAAAAAATAAAAAATTCAACAGAAAGAGCGAGCTTCTGCTTGGCAGAGCGGAGGCGCTTACGGCCTTTGGCATGCTCATGGGCAGAGAATATCCCGAAAAGGAGCTTCGCTCGCTCTGGCACGATGTGCTGTTAAATCAGTTCCACGACGTTGTGCCCGGAAGCTCGATAAAAGAGGTCTATGACGAAACCGATAAAATGTATGAACATATTTTATCGGATGGGGAGAGACTCTTTGACGGCGCGCTTTCTAAGATGGCGGAAAATATCACGACGAAAAAGGGGCTTTTAGTGTATAACCCCAATTCCTTCGCGGCCTCAGGAAGAGTTAATGCGGGCGGTGATGAGATATTCGTGCGTGACGTTCCGGCATTCGGCTGGAAAAACATTGTCCCGGAAAAGAAAGAGTGCTCTGTTAAGACGGGCGGACTCACAGCAGAAAATGAATTTTTCAGGCTCGAACTTTCTGAAAACGGAGCGATAACATCACTTTACGACAAGAGAAACGCGCGCGAAACCGTTAAAAAGGATTCCGGAGGAATCAGGTATGTTCTTTGTGAAGACAGACCGTTTAACCATGACGCGTGGAATATCGAGCGCTACAGCGCATATAAGACCTATGAGGCTGAAGGCAAGGCCGAGATAAGCACATTTTCCGACGGCGCGTCAAAGGGCTTTATCATAAAGACAGTCATCGGAAAGGCCGAGATCACGGAGAAGATCAGGCTCTATGACGAGACAGACAGGGTCGATTTCGACGTTCGCGTTTTGTGGAACGAGGATCACTATCTTTTAAGAAAAGTCTTCCCGTTCGACGTTAAAACCGACAAATTAAACTGTGACATAGGAATGGGCTATGTCGAGCGCGCTGGGCACGATAACACGAGCTGGGACGAGGCGAAGTTTGAGACCGTTATGCATAAGTGGGCGGACGTGTCGGAGCCCGGATTCGGCGTCAGCGTGATAAACGACTCAAAGTACGGCGTCGGCTCGCGCGGCGGAGAGATCGCGGTTTCTATCCTTAAGGCGGCAAGCTATCCCAATCCCGAGTCGGACAGGGGCGAGCACACCTTAGGACTTTCGGTTTATCCGCATGGTGGGCGGTTTACCGAGTCGCGCCTTTTTCGCCACGCATATGAATTTAACAACCCTCTGATCGCAAAGGAATGCGGCGACAACGAAGGCTCTCTGCCCGGTGAATTTTCGCTTCTCGGCGCTCGTGGCGCGATTATAGATACCGTTAAGAAGGCGGAGGATTCGGACGATATTATAATAAGGCTTTACGAGCCCGAGGGCAAGAGGACGAAGGCAAAATTGAGCTTCGGCTTTGATTTTAAGGAAGCGTATTTTACCGATATTTCCGAAAATGAGGAAAAGAAGGCAGAGGTAATTTCCGGCACAATTGAGACAGAGCTTTCGCCCTTTGAGATCGTGACGTTAAAAATTAAAAAATAACCTATTGACAAACCGAATCTATTGTGCTACAATAATCGACAAAGCGATGAAGAAACGAGAAGTAAGCTTATAAAACGAGCTTAAGAGAGCCGGCGGTTGGTGCGAGACCGGTGCCGTTATAAGTCTGAATTACGGTTTCGGAGCTCCGTGTTCGAAATGTAGGGCATGGCGGAGGCGTCCGTTAAAGCGTTCGAGTAGTACGGTAGTATGGTTTTTCATTACTCGGTGAGGCAGAGTGCCGTGAGGGCTCTGTGAATCAGAGGTGGTAACGCGGATTTATCCGTCCTCTTGAAATTTATTTCGGGAGGGCGGTTTTTTTATTGCCGAAATCGCCGCCCTAACAGAAAGGAATGATCAAAATGGCAGTAAAAATCATTATGTTGGCAGTGTTTTTCGGTATTATGGTAGGTGTCGGCTTTTATTGCAGAGCGCATACGCGTGATGTGGCAGGTTTCGTTCTGGGCGGCAGAAGCGTGGGCCCGTGGCTCACGGCGTTCGCATACGGAACAAGTTATTTCTCGGCGGTTATTTTCGTCGGATATGCCGGTCAGTTCGGCTGGAAATTCGGAGTTGCGTCCACATGGATCGGGCTCGGAAACGCATTCTTGGGTTCGCTTTTGGCCTGGGTCGTTCTCGGAAGAAGAACGAGGCTGATGACGCAGAACCTAAACTCGGCGACGATGCCGGAATTTTTCGGAAAGAGATATGAAAGTAAGGCACTTAAAATCATTTCGTCCATCATCATATTCATTTTCCTGATTCCCTACACGGCGTCGCTTTACAACGGCCTTTCAAGGCTTTTTGCCATGGCGTTTAACGTGGACTATGCCGTTTGCGTTATGGTTATGGCAGTTTTAACGGGAATTTACGTTATCGTGGGCGGATATATGGCAACCGCGATCAACGATTTTATACAGGGAATCATAATGCTGGTCGGAATCGTGGCGGTTATCTGTTCCGTGCTTTCGGTCAACGGAGGATTTATAGGGTCGCTCACCGCACTTTCGAATGTGACCGATGAGTCGGTCGCGATGCCCGGAGTGTTCGCTTCGTTTTTCGGTCCCGATCCTGCCGGACTCTTTGCGGTCGTTATCTTAACGTCGCTCGGCACGTGGGGCCTTCCGCAGATGGTGCAGAAGTTTTATGCGATAAAGAGCGAGAAGGCGATCAGCAAGGGAACGATAATTTCAACGCTTTTCGCAGTCGTGGTTGCCGGCGGATGCTACTTTTTGGGCGGCTTCGGAAGACTTTTCTTGACCGGCGAGGAGGTCGCAAAAGAAGGATTCGACGCGATAATCCCGGCGATGATCGAGCGTCTTCCCGAATTTTTGATCGGCGTGGTTATAATTTTGGTGCTCTCGGCCTCGATGTCGACGCTTTCGAGCCTTGTGCTTGCATCAAGCTCCACGCTGACGATTGATTTAATTAAAGACAATATCATAAAAAATATGAGCCAGAAAAAGCAGGTCTCATTCATGCGTGTGCTCGTTGTGCTCTTTATAGCGATCTCGGCCGTTATCGCGATCGTTCAGTATAAGAGCAACGTGACCTTCATCGCTCAGCTCATGGGCGTGTCGTGGGGCGCACTTGCCGGTGCGTTCTTGGCACCGTTCTTATACGGCCTGTATTCAAAAAAGGCGACCGGTGCCGCGGCCTTGACGAGCTTTATCTTAGGCACGGGTATCATGACATTGAATATGCTTGCAAGAAGCGCTTTCCCGGCAATGCTACAGTCGCCCATCAACTGCGGAGCATTCGTAATGATTCTGGGGCTCGTCGTTGTTCCGATAGTCAGCCTCTTTACGAAAAAGCCGGATAAGGACGCGGTCGAGAAAATGTTTTCCTGCTATGAGCAGAAGGTGAGCGTTCCGGCTAAAGAGGCGCTCGGAGAAGATTAAAGGAGTGTTTTTATGCCTATCACGGAATTTTTAGAGAGAAACGCAAGGTTTCATCCGGACGATGTGAGCCTTGTTGAGGTCAACCCGGCAAGCTGTCCGGATTCGGATATGTCGTGGCGCGAATACAGCCTGATTCAGGCGACGAGCAGTGAAAAATACAGAAAAGAGATCACCTGGAAGGAGTTTAATACCGAGGCGAACCGCTTCGCTAACCTTCTTTTGACAAGGGGCGTTAAAAAGGGAGATAAGGTCGCGATTCTGATGATGAACTGCATCTCGTGGCTTCCCATCTATTTCGGAATATTAAAGTCCGGCGCGGTTGCCGTGCCGATGAATTTTCGCTTCTCGTCGGACGAAATATCATATTGCACCGACCTTGCGGATGTGGATATTTTGGTGTTCGGCCCGGAATTTATCGAGAGAATCACCCCGATAAAGGACAATTTAAGGGTCAAGAGCTATTTCTTTGTCGGCAAGGAGGAAGAGACTCCCGAATTTTCCGACAATTATGAAAAGATGATAACCTACTGCTCGACGACTGCTCCGGCCGTTGAGATCACGGACGAGGACGACGGCGCGATCTATTTTTCGTCCGGCACGACGGGCTTTCCCAAGGCGATACTTCACAGGCACAAGGCGCTTGTGACGGCGGCCGAGGTGGAACAGCACCACCATTCGCAGACCAAGGATGATGTCTTTTTGTGCATTCCTCCGCTCTATCACACAGGCGCTAAAATGCACTGGTTCGGCTCGCTCATTTCGTGCAGCCGCGCGGTGATCCTCCGCGGAATAAAGCCGGAGTGGATACTTCGCACGGTATCCGAAGAGGGCGCGACCATAGTATGGCTTCTGGTTCCGTGGGCACAGGATATTTTAGACGCGATCGAAAGAAAAGAGATAAACCTTTCTGACTACAGGCTCGATCAGTGGCGGTTGATGCACATCGGCGCACAGCCGGTTCCACCGTCGCTTATCCGCCGCTGGAAAGAGGTTTTCCCGAAGCACGAATATGACACGAATTACGGGCTTTCAGAGTCCATCGGCCCGGGTGCGGTGCACCTCGGCGTCGAAAATATCGACCATGTCGGCGCTATCGGCGTTCCCGGCTACGGCTGGCAGGTCAAGATCGTGACAGATTCCGGTAACGAGGCCGCCCCCGGCGAGGTCGGCGAGCTTTGCTTAAAGGGCGACGGCGTTATGAAATGCTACTACAAGAACCCCGGCGCAACGCGTGAGGTGCTGACAGAAGAGGGCTGGCTCTATACCGGAGATATGGCGAAGCGCGATGAGGACGGATTTATCTATCTGGTCGACAGAAAGAAGGATGTCATCATCGAGGGCGGCGAGAACATCTATCCCGTTCAAATCGAGGATTTCCTGCGCGCCTATCCTAAGGTGAGCGATGTCGGCGTTATCGGCCTTCCGAATGAACGCCTCGGCGAGATCACGGCCGCAGTCATTCAGGTAAAAGAGGGAATGACCTGCACCGAAGAGGAGATCAACGAATATTGCAAGACTCTTCCGCGCTACAAGCGCCCGAAGAAAGTCATCTTCGCGGATATTCCGAGAAACGCGACCGGAAAGATACAGAAAAATGCACTGCGCGAGCGCTACGGCGCGTCCCGTCTGGTCGAAGCGGAAACAACAAAATAAGAAAAAGGCGTGTCCTGTCGGACGCGCCTTTTTATCTTTCTTCGATTTTTTCGATATTAAGTGAGGCATTCACCGTGACCTTGGAGTGAGGCGGAATTTTTCCGCTTATCACGCACCCCGCGCCGATGACGGAATTATCGCCTATCTCAGCGCCCTTTAATATCACGGCGTTGGAGGCTATCCAGCAGTTTTTGCCGATTTTAATGCACCCCTCGCGGCATTCGCGTGTCACGCCGGACGGGCCGAAAACATGATTGTTGTCAAAGATTTTAACTCCCGGGCCGAAAAGCGAGTTGTCGCCGATCTCAACGATTCCGAGACAGCTTATCACGACTCCGTCGTTAAAATAGACGCCCGAGCCGATGTTAAGCTTTCCGTAGTGCGCGGCGGTGATGAAAAGCCGCCCGTCGCTCTCGACTCTGTCCCCGAACGAAACGGAGGCGCCGCGTTCGATTTTTAACTTAAGGCCGCGGTCAAAAAGAATTTTTCCGGAAAGCGAGATGTGTTTTCTTAAAATCGTCTTTTGAAAAAAGAAACGCGTGCGGTTTAAGATGTTTCTCAGTGAATTTCTTGCCGCCGTTTTTCCGCGGTATTTTAATTTCAGCATTAAGATGCCGGGAGCGGTGCACTTTATGCGGTAAGAAAGCTTTTTTTTGATCGGAGATGAGATCCAGCTGTTGTTATAATAGTGAATGCCGAGGGTGTTTTCGGTGATGAGCGTTTTGCCCGTCACATAGTCAAACGGCGCGAAATAGTCCGTCGAAAGGACTAAAAATCCGCCGAGATCCTGAACGACGTTTTCGTTCTTAAATCCGAGCTTTTTGAAAACGCGCGTGCCGTATTCGGTGCACGTGGTGAGGTTGAGCCGCCCTGTCTCCAGAACGAAGTGCAGGCGGTTATAGGCTTTTAGCATAAGAGCGATGACTTCGTTGCCGGGCTCTGCTCCGCATCCCGAGCCGGTGTTGACAAAAAGAAGCCGGCCGTCCGGCGTCGGCACGCTGTATTCGGTTGAGATAAAGCCTTTCGATTCAAGAAGCGCGTCGATCGGGGCAAGGAGCTCCACATCGGTGTCAAAATATATACCGCCCTTTTCATAGAGCGCATATAACCTTGCAACGTCCGAAACGAAAGCGAATTTCTTTTCACGGTATGCCTCGGCGGTGTATGCGTTGAAATTGACATCGAAATTACTCTCGTCCCAGCGCATGATCTCATAGTCGGGGCAGAGCTTTTTCCAGCTTGCGATGCATTTTTCGGCCTCCTCGGACAACGGCGCGCCGCCGAACCAGCAATAATGAATGATCTTAGGAATACTCAAAGCTAAAAAACTCCCTATGTTTATATTTCAATGGACGCGGTGTGCGGCCTGTGGTCGGAGACTATTATCTCCGGAATATCCGCCCCGGTCACTTTAATATCCGGCGTTACGAAAATATAGTCTATTTTGATTTCCGGTTTATCGGACGGAAAGCTTAAAAGAGGGGTCTTGAAAAGAGACGAAGCGTCCGTCATTTTGGCTCTGATTGGGTCAAGAAGCGCGCTTTCGGGCGTGAGGTTAAAGTCGCCCATTAAAATGCAACGTTCGTTTTCGAGGTTTTCTAATACGGATAAGACCGCGTTTTCCTGTTCATCGCCGTTGAGCCCGAAATGCGTGATTAAAACGGTGAGGCCGCCATCGAGCCTTGCCTTTAAGATACAGCGCGTTTCATACAGGCTGTTTTCAGGCTTGGGAGGAGGGTCGGGGATCATAATATTTTCGGCGCTTAAAATTTTGAATTTCGATAAAAGCGCGTTTCCGTAGGGATTGGGGCCCGAAACGTCGATCGCCTTTGCAAAGTAATAATTTTCGATGCCGGTAAGGCGTGAAAGCTCGGCCGTCTGGTCTTTATAGTCCGCATCCTTGCCGAGAGAGCGCATTTCGTTTAAGCCGACAATGTCCGCTCCGCATTTTTTGATCGCGTCCGCCATCACGGCAAAATCGATCTTCCACGTGCGGAAATTTTGGCAGTGCTGGGTATTAAATGTCATTATTTTCATATGCCTGCCTCCTTAAAACAACATAATTATATCATAATGAGAAAGGCATGTCAACAAAAAAATAGGGCGGAGAATTTCTCCGCCCCGTATTACTTGATTTTTATTACCGATGCGTTCCAGTCCGTCACGCCGTATATTTCGCCGCCTTCGCCGAAAAGGTCGTAATCGGTATAAACAAAGTTTGCGACCTTGGTTAAATTCTCGCCGTCATAGGTGAAATATCCGTCGTTCACAGGCGAAACATTGTGATATGCCGACTCGCCCATACGCTCGGGGCACCACTCGCACTTTAAGTAAAGCTTTCCGTCCGCCTTGCCCAGGAGTGCGACAGAGCCGTAGTCTGAAAATGTCTCGGTCACATTCGTTAACTTGCCGCCGGAATACTTATAAAGCTCCTGCGACGAGAAGGGGTGCTTAAACACCGTCTGCCCGTACTGTCTAAGCGAGAAATATTTATTTTCTCCGAGCGTTTCGGCATTCTCAATCATAAACCAGTTTCCGATGAAGACGGGCTTGCCGTCGTCCAGAAGGTAAAGAGACTGCACTCTCGTGCCTGAGCCCGAGCCGTCCTCTTTCCAGCCGGTGAAAAAGTCCTCGACCTCTAAAAATTCAACGCCGCCTACCTTGTGGATCCCGGCATTTACGCTGATCTCTGCGGTCTTATAGTCAGACTCATTCTGCTCAAAGCAACTCTTGACCTCGGGAAGAAGAGAATCGTTATAATATACCTTTTTGTTTTCCTTGTCTATTTTAAGCTCGACTGACTTATAGTCACCGGTCTGCTTCGGAGCTTTATAGTCAGTAAGCACCGTCATCTCGCCTGTCTTATAGTTAAGCTTTTTATATGTGCTGGTCGTCTCGCCGGAGCTTACAGAGCCGTCGGGATTATGGATCGGGTGATCCTCGTGATAGCCGATAACGGCATAGTCCGGGTGCGTCTCCTCGACCGATACCGCCACGCCCGCCCAGTCGGGATTCGTGGAGAGTGAAAAGCGCCCTGTCTGCCAGTTTGTCTGCCAGTTGAATTCTTTCGTTGCGTAGTCGTATGTCATGGGGAAATACGTCACTCCGCGGAAATTTAAGAGCGGATAATCCTCTTTCGAATTATCGATCTTTTTGCCGTTGATATAAATGGGATATTCGGGAAGAACAGCCTCGTTCACCTTTGTGTTTGAAACGGTGGGGTAAACGGGGAGCGCGTCATACGTTCCGAATGGAACATAGGCGATGAAAAGACCCTTGCCGTCGACCCAGCTTGAAGCGAGATTCAACGCGCGGCAATAGTCATAGGTCATCGGGAAATATGTAACGTCACGGTACGAGATCAAGGGATATTCGGAGTCGGCATAGTAAATCGCAGAATCGTTGATAATGCATTCATAGTCGGGAATGATGACTTTTTCCGCGGCATATGCGTTTGCCGCGCCGAGCATTAATAAGGCCGCGCCCGACGTGAGTAAAAGCTTTTTGATGTTCATAAGATCTCCTCCTATTCTTAGCTTCAGTATAGCAGACATTGGAAAACAAGTCAACTTAACAAACTATTAAATATTCTTAACAAACTATTAATTTGTATTAATTGAAGGCTTTTTTTGATTTATTGCTTGAAATATTAATGTATATGTTGTATAATAATAGTTTAGTAAGGAGTGATATACCGTGGCAAACACACGCAAGAAATATACTTTGCCCCTTATTCCCGTCAGGGGACTTGTCATTTTCCCCGAAATGGTTCTGCATTTTGACGTGGCGAGAAAAGCGTCCGTCGCGGCGCTGTCGGCGGCTATGGAGTCGGAGGAGAGGCTCGTTTTTCTGACCGCGCAGAAGGACATTTCGGTCGAGATGCCGAGAGAGAACGATATTTATCACATCGGCTGTATCGCAAAGGTAAAACAGCTTTTGAAACTGCCGGGCGGAAATATCAGGGTGCTTGTTGAGGGCATAAAGCGTGCCGAGCTTTTGGGGATAGATTTTGAATCGAACGAATTTTTGGCGTCGGTCGTCAAGGTGCTTCCCGAGCAGAAGATGGAATGCTATGAAAAAGATTATGACGCGTTGGTGATGAGGATCAATGCGCTTTTGAAAAAGATCTCGGACATCAGCGGCCAGATCAATATCGATGTTATAAACAACCTGTCGCTTAAAAACGACCCCGGCAGAATGGCGGACACTATTGCCGCGAACGTCTTTGTCAAGGTGGACGACAGGCAGGAGATATTGGAGGAGACTGACATCGGCGAGAGAGTCTACCGCGTATCGGAGATATTGGAGGACGAGGCCGGAGTCTATGAGATCGAGGAAAAGATCGCAAAGCTCACCAAACAGCAGGTCGACAAAAATCAGAAGGACTATCTTTTAAGAGAACAGCTTAAGGCGATCAGGACAGAGCTCGGCGAAGAGGGCAGCGAGGAAGATGAATATTTAAAAAAGCTCGCCGAATCGGGCCTTTCGGGCGAGGAGAAAAAGACGGTCGAAAAGGAGATCAAAAAGCTCAGGGAAGTGCCGTCGTCATCGCCAGAATACTACATTCTCTGCCAGTGGTTAGACACTGTATTTTCCCTTCCGTGGAAGGACGAGGAAATAAATGAGCCCGATATAAATAAGGCGGAGGAGATCTTAGAGCGCGACCATTACGGTCTTTCGGACGTTAAGGAAAGAATAATCGAATATCTCGCGGTGAGAAAGCTGGCCGGTAACGCCAAGGGCACGATACTTTGCCTTTTCGGCCCTCCCGGTGTGGGAAAAACGTCGATCGCGAAGTCCGTTGCCGAGGCGACTGGAAGACCGTATGTCAGAATGAGTCTCGGCGGAGTCCGCGATGAGGCGGAGATAAGAGGCCACAGAAAGACCTATGTCGGCGCGATGCCGGGAAGGATAATCAGCGCCGTCGCGAGAGCGAAGAGCAAAAACGCGCTGATATTGTTAGACGAGATCGACAAGCTCGGGTCGGACTTCAAGGGCGATCCCGCGTCCGCGATGCTCGAGGTTTTGGACAGCGCGCAGAATAACGCGTTCCGCGACCATTATCTGGAGCTTCCCTATGACCTTTCGAAGATTATGTTTGTGACGACGGCCAACAGCTTGGACACGATCCCGCCCGCCCTTTTGGACAGGCTTGAGGTCATCGAGCTTTCGGGCTATACCGACGAGGAAAAGCAAAAAATTGCCGAAGGGTATTTAGTGCCGCGCCAGATGAAGGAAAACGGGCTCAAAAAGTCCGAGATCAGGTTCGGCGAAGGCGTGATAGCAGAAATTATCGAGTGCTACACGGCGGAGGCCGGGGTCAGAAACTTAGAGCGCACGATCGGCACGGTGATGAGAAAAGCGGCGACAAAAATCGTCAAAGGCGAGAAAAAGAGCGTGACGGTGACAAAGAAAAACATCGAGGACTTTTTAGGGCCGCTCAAATATGAAAAGGACCTTGTGGAGAAGAAAAATCCTCCCGGAGTCGTGACGGGGCTTGCGTGGACAAGAGTCGGCGGAGTGACGCTGACGGTCGAGGTTCTGGCGATGGACGGAACGGGCAAGCTTGAGCTTACCGGAAGCCTGGGAGACGTTATGAAAGAGTCTGCCAAGGCGGCGGTCAGCTATATAAGAAGCAAGGCGCCGGATTTCGGGGTCGCCCCGGACTTTTACAAAAAGAAGGATATTCACATTCACTTCCCCGAGGGCGCAACGCCGAAGGACGGGCCCTCAGCCGGTATCACGATGGCGACGGCGATACTTTCGGCATTAAAGGGAGTTTCCGCATTGCCGGACGTTGCGATGACGGGCGAGATCACGCTTTCGGGCAGAGTTTTGCCTATCGGCGGCCTTAAAGAGAAAATGCTCGCGGCATACCGCGCCGGAGCGAAGACGGTCATCATTCCGGACAAGAACAAAAAGGACCTTGTGAAGATCGACGATGCGGTAAAAGAGAAGATCACGGTGATTCCGGTGAAGACCGTGGACGAGGTTTTCTCTTATGCGCTCGGTGAAAAAAGAACGGACATGAAAATGGTTTGCGGCCATAAAAGCGCCGGCAGATTAAGGTGTGAAGGAGAAAAAATATGAATCTTAACAACGCGTCGCTCGTGATAAGCGCGGTTTCGGAAAAGCAGTATCCCAAAACGGATATTCCCGAGGTTGCGTTTGCCGGGCGCTCCAACGTGGGCAAGTCGTCCTTCATAAACAAGATATTAAACCGCAAAAACCTTGCGCGCACATCGTCAAAGCCGGGCAAGACCGCGACGCTCAATTTTTACAATATTGACAATAAGCTGATGCTGGTCGACCTTCCGGGCTACGGATATGCCGAGGCTTCCAAGGCGGAAAAGGCAAAGTGGGCAGAGATGATCAACCACTATTTATATAACCGCAAAAGCCTCACGACGACGTTTTTAATAGTTGACCTAAGGCACAAGCCCTCGGTTGATGACTGCACTATGTATGACTTTATTAAGAGCCGACAGGACGGGTGCGTCGTCATCGCGACCAAGGCGGACAAGGTGAAAAAAAGCGAGATTGAGAAAAATCTTTGCATAGTCTCAGACACTTTGAAGATGGACGATAAGGACATATTGATCGCGTTTTCGGCCGAGAAGGGCACGGGAGTTTCCGAGGCGCTGGAGGTGCTTTATGGTATCAGTGAAGGAAGCGTTTGATCTTGCTTTTTCCGAGGCCGAAGAGGCGAAAAAAGAGGGAGACGTTCCGGTCGGCGCGGTTATCGTTTCCGGGGGCGAGATAATATCGTTCGCCCACAACGAGCGCGAAAAAAATATGTGCCCGACCGATCACGCCGAGATTCTGGCCATCAGGCGCGCGGCGAAAAAGACGGGCGACTGGCGGCTTTCGGACGCGACGATAATCGTAACATTAGAGCCCTGCATAATGTGCGCCGGCGCGATCATGAACGCAAGAATAAAAAACATTTACTTTTCCGCATTCGACCGGGAAGCCGGCGCGTGCGGCGGACAGTTGAATGTTTTTAATAAAAACTATAACATTTGCGGAGGGCTATATCTTCCGCAGGGAGAAGGACTTATCACGGAATTTTTCAAAGACCGAAGAAAGGACTGATATAAATGGAAAAGGAAAAATTTTATATAACCACGGCGATAGCATACACATCGAGAAAGCCCCACATCGGAAACACCTATGAGGTCGTTTTGACGGACGCGATAGCCCGTTTTAACCGCCTTATCGGGAAGGACGTTTTTTTCCTGACGGGAACTGACGAGCACGGCCAGAAGATCGAGGAGATCGCCGAAAAAGAGGGTGTGACCCCGAAGGCATATGTCGACAAGGTTGCCGGCGAGATTAAAAAGATATGGGATCTTATGGGCGCAAGCTATGACAAGTTTATAAGAACGACAGACGACTATCATGTTGCCGCGGTTCAGAAGATATTTAAAAAGTTCTATGATCAGGGCGATATTTATAAGAGCAAATACGAAGGGCTCTACTGTGTTCCCTGCGAGTCGTTCTTTACGGACACTCAGGCGCCGGACGGGGTCTGCCCCGACTGCGGAAGGCCTCTTAAGCGCACGCACGAGGAAGCGTATTTCTTCAAGATGAGCAAATATCAAAAGAGGCTTGAGGAATACATCGAGTCGCACCCCGATTTCATTCAGCCTGAGGCGAGAAAGCGCGAGATGGTGAACAATTTCTTAAAGCCCGGTCTTCAGGATCTTTGCGTTTCGAGAACCTCGTTTAAGTGGGGAATCCCCGTGACATTTGATGACAAGCACGTTATATACGTCTGGATCGACGCACTTTCAAACTACATCACGGCGCTCGGTTATGATGTTGACAGTAAGGGCGAAAACTATAAAAAATACTGGCCGGCGAATGTTCACATCATCGGAAAGGATATTTTGCGTTTCCACACAATCTATTGGCCGATCATGTTAATGGCGCTCGGCGAGCCGCTTCCCGAAAAGGTGTTCGGCCATCCGTGGCTATTGTCCGGAGGAGACAAGATGAGTAAGTCCAAGGGCAACGTTATGTATGCCGACGATCTTGTCCGCCACTTCGGGGTGGACGCGATAAGGTACTATGTTCTTCGCGAAATGCCCTTCGCGGCGGACGGAACGATAACGCTCGAGACCATTATCGCGCGCTATAATTCCGACCTTGCAAATACGCTCGGCAACCTCGTGACAAGGACCGTCGCGATGATAAATAAATATTTCGGCGGCACTGTCTGCCATAAGGGCGAGGAGGACGAGTTTGACGAGTCCCTCATCGCAGAGTGCAATAAGACGAGAGGCGAAGTGGCCGCAAAAATGGCGGAGTTCAAGGTTGCGGACGCGCTGGAGGCAATTTTGTCGCTTGCGAGAAGAAGCAATAAGTATATCGACGAGACGCTCCCCTGGGTTTTGGCGAAGGACGAGACTAAGAAGGATCGCCTTCAGACGGTGCTTTACAACCTTTCGGAGGCTATAAGGTTTATCGGAGTGCTGATCAGCCCGTTCATGCCCGAAACGGCAAAGACTATATTAGAGGTCACGGGCGCGAAGGATTCGGACTATGGATCGATCACGGAATTTGACAAGGGAAGAAGCGTCAGTGTCGGCGAGGCGAAGCCCATTTTCGCAAGGCTTGACGAGGAAAAGACCTTAAAAGAAGTGTCTGACGATATTTTCGGCAAGGAAGAAGTAAAAGAGGAAGAAAAAGAGCCAGAGATCACGATCGATGATTTTGCAAAGATCAAGTTAAAGACAGCAAAGGTCATCGCCGCGGAAAAGGTCGAAAAGGCGGACAAGCTCTTAAAGCTCACCGTTGAGCTCGGGAACGAGCGGCGCACGGTCGTTTCCGGAATTGCGAAAAGCTATTCGCCGGAGGAGATCGTCGGTAAGACCGTGATACTCATCACGAACCTTAAGAAGGCGAAGATACGCGGAATCGAGTCCGAGGGTATGATACTTGCGACGAGCGAGTCGGGCGAGATCAACATTTTGACGACCGACAAAGAGAGTTCTTCGGGAGCGGATGTCGGATGATGATATTCGACTCGCACGCCCACTATGACGATGAAGCGTTTAAGCCGGACAGAGACAGCCTTTTATCATCGCTTCCCGAAAAGGGCGTTTCCAAGGCGGTCAACTGCGGATGCGACGTAACATCGTCCGAAAAGGCGATAGCGCTTTCCGAAAAGTTTCCTTTTATATATGCCGCTGTCGGCATTCACCCGGAAAATGTGGACGAATGCGATGATATTTCGGCTATAGAGCGCCTGACAAAGCATGATAAATGCGTAGCGATAGGCGAGGTCGGCCTTGACTATCACTACACCAAGGGAAATAAAGAGCGCCAGAAGGAGATATTCATTGCACAGATCGAGCTTTCAAACAGGCTCGGACTGCCCTTGATCATTCACGAGAGGGACGCGTATTCGGATTGCCTTGAAATACTGAAAGCGCACACGCCGAAAAAAGCGGTCATGCACTGCTTTTCGGGCAATGTCGAATCGGTCAGAGAGGTGTTAAAGCTCGGGCTGTACATCGGCGTCGGCGGAACGCTCACGTTCAAGAACAATAAAAAGACGGTGGAGATGCTCCCGAGCGTTCCTTTAGAGCGGCTTTTGTTTGAGACGGACGCGCCCTATCTTTCACCCGAACCGATGCGCGGAAAGAGGAACGATTCATCGAACATAAAATATGTTGCCGAAAGAGCGGGGCTGATTTTGGGAAAAGAGGCCGACGGGCTTTTGAAAATAACATATGACAACGCGATGAAGTTTTTTGACATTAAAGAAGCGTAATTCACAAAATTACGCTTCTTTTCATATTATGTAGCATGACTTATTTTAAGGAGGTCTTGCTATGAACGAAAATACGGAAAAAAAGGAAACCGCCGGCGCGAGAATGCCCTTCGTCTGCCCGTGCATCTATAATACATATATGTCCGGCGCATACGGGCAGAATATGTGCCCTTTTATGTCCTGTCCCTTTATGACGGGCACATTTCCGGGCGCTTCGATGCCGCAGTATAATATGATGTTCGGCAGGAGAGAGAACATTCCTTTTCCCGAATCGCAGGAATAATCAAAGCAAAAAAGCGGCTCGGCCGCTTTTTTGTGTATTCTGTTTAGAAATGGGGGCATAAAAAGGTTTTTTTATGCAATAATCTCATTGACGGGGTAAGGTTAGTATGTTATAATCTATTATAAGAGTACATTTGTTTACGAGAGGTGGACAAAAGATGAGCAAAACTTCGTTAATGCTGATAGATTCGAAAGTGCTTCCGGAGGTTTTTTCAAAGGTACTTCACGCCAAAAAGCTTCTGGCGGACGGTGAATGCAAGGACATTTCGGAGGCGGTGAAGAAGGCGGAGATCTCGCGGAGCGCATTTTACAAATACCGCGACTACGTTTTTCCGTTCAATCAGATGCAGGGAATAATCACCCTGTTTTTCATTGTTTCGGACATTACGGGCGTTCTGTCGTCGATCTTGTCCGTCCTGGCGGACGCTAAAACCAATGTGCTTACCATAAACCAGAACATACCGGTGAATTCCGTCGCCGACGTTACGATCTCGGTGCAGAACGATATTTCGGCGGTGGACTTAAACGAGCTGGTGGACAGATTATCGTCGCTCGACGGCGTTAAGGATGTCAGAGTTTTAGCCAGACAGTAAAGGAGAGAGACGAATGAAGAAGAAAAAAGTTGCAATATTGGGATTCGGAACTGTCGGAAGCGGCGTTTATGAAATGCTCAAATCAAATAAAGAGAAGATAAAAGGCGTGTGCGGCTCGGAGATTACGGTCAAATATGTTGTGGATATAAGAGATTTTTCCGACCGCGAGGATTCGGAAATTTTCATCAAGGATTTTGGCACGGTGTTGGACGATCCGGAGATCGGCATAATCGCCGAGGTCATAGGCGGCGTTCACCCGGCATATGACTTCACGCGTGCGGCGCTGGAGAAGGGAAAAAGCGTCGTCACGTCGAATAAAGAGCTTGTGGCAAAAAAGGGAAGCGAGCTTTTAAGAATAGCGAAAGAGCACGACGTCAACTATCTTTTCGAGGCGTCGGTCGGCGGAGGAATACCTGTTATCAGACCGCTTCACAATTGCCTCGCGGCAAATAAGATCGACAGCGTGTGCGGAATTTTAAACGGCACGACAAACTATATTTTGACCGAGATGTTCGCCGAGGGGAAGAGCTTTTCCGAGGCACTGGGCGAGGCACAGCGCTTAGGCTATGCCGAGCGTGACCCGTCGTCCGATGTGGACGGGATCGACGCGTCGCGAAAGATCGCCATTTTGATGGCGCTCGTGACGGACAAAATGATCGGCGAAGAGCACATATATAAAGAAGGAATATCCGAAATCGATAAAAACGACGTGGCATATTCCGCCGCGATGGGCGGAGTTATCAAGCTCGTCGGCTACGGCTGCCGCAAGGGCGAAAGAGTTTATGCGGCTGTAGCTCCGTCTATAGTATCGAAAAAGATCCCGATGTATTCGGTCAACGGCGTGTTCAACGCGATATGCGCGAAGGGCAATGCCGTGGGCGAAGTAATGTTTTACGGCAGAGGAGCGGGCAAACTGCCGACGGCGAGTGCTGTTGTAGCGGACATCTGCGACATTGCGAAAGACCCCGGCAACAAGAACTATTTCTGGTCGGACGCGCCGGAGGACATCATAATTCCTTACAGCGAGGCGACGGAAAGCTACCTTGTGAGGGTGAAGGTCAAAGATGCGGATAAGCTCATCGGGAGCCTCGGAGGCGGCGAGAAGATCACGGCCGCGGAGGGCGAGACCGGCGTTATATCGCCCTATATGTCAAACGACGAGTTCTGTAAGCGGACAGAGGGCTTTGACATAATAAAGAAGATCAGAATTCACAAAGGAGAATAAAAAATGATACGCGTGCGTGTTCCGGCGACGAGCGCCAATATGGGGCCGGGGTTTGACTGCCTCGGAGTCGCCGTGAAATTATATAATGAAATTGAGATCGAGGAGACCGAGTCCGGAATCGAGATAATCCAGACAGGAACCTACAAGAAGAACATTCCGCCGAAGGACAATCTTGTCTATAAAGCGATGTGCGAAGTGTTTGAAAAAACGGGGAAACGACCTTCGGGGCTCAGAATAAAAATAAACACCTCCGTCCCGGCGACGAGGGGGTTGGGTTCATCGGCAGCATGTATCATAGGCGGCCTTGTCGGCGCGAATGCGATTTACGGAATGCTCGGCCCTAAAGAGATACTTTCCATCGCGTCCAAAATGGAGGGGCATCCGGACAATGTCGTTCCCTGCCTCACGGGCGGAATGGCGGCGGCATATTTTGACGGGGAAAACGTTACCTATGCAAAATTCAATATGCCCTCCGAGCTTAAATTTTTAGTGCTCTATCCGGAAAATCCGCTCGAAACGAAAAAGTCGCGCGGAGTGATCCCCGATGAAGTGCCGCATAAGGATGCGGCGTTTAACGCGGCGCACACGGCGCTGATCGTTGCCGCGATCGCGAAAAAGGACTTCTCGCTTCTTAATGAGGCGATGGCTGATAAACTCCATCAACCCTACAGGAAAAAAATAGTCGGCCATATGGAACCGATATTTGATTTTTACCGCTCTGTCGGGGCATACAGCTGGTATCTGAGCGGAAGCGGGCCCTCCGTTGCCGCGATAATTCCGGCGTCGAAAGAGGAAAAAATAAAGAATGAAGCCGCTTTATGGGCAGAAGAAAACGGATTTTTATATGAAGTGATGGACTTTGAAAATTCCGGGACTCATGTTATAAAGTTTTAGTATAAAAAAAGGCAGGTAATTTTAATGTTGATAGTGCAGAAATACGGCGGAAGCTCTGTCGCGAACGCCGAGAGAGTGATGAATGTGGCAAACCGCATTGCCGAAACGTACAAAGAAGGCAACAGCGTTGTCGTTGCGGTTTCCGCCCAGGGCGACACGACAGACGAACTCATTGAAAAGGCAAGGGAGATCAATCCGAAGCCCTCGAAAAGAGAGATGGATATGCTCCTTGCGACCGGCGAGCAGATCTCGATCGCGCTTCTTGCGATGGCGCTTGAAAAGCTCTCCGTTCCCGTTGTGAGTATGACGGGCTGGCAGGCCGGGATATATACCGATTCAAAATACGGCGGCGCAAAGATAAAGCGCATCAATTCCGAGCGCATATTATCCGAGCTTGACTCAAACAAGGTCGTTATCGTCGCGGGATTTCAGGGAATCAATAAGTACGACGACATCACGACGCTCGGGCGCGGAGGGTCGGACACTTCGGCAGTCGCGCTGGCGGCGGCCTTAAAGGCGGATCTTTGCCAGATATATACCGATGTTGACGGCGTCTACACGACAGATCCGAGAATTTGTCCGGACGCTAAGAAGCTTTCCGAGATCACATATGACGAGATGCTGGAGCTTGCGTCGCTTGGAGCGAACGTTCTGATGAACAGAAGCGTGGAGCTCGCCAAGAAATACAATGTTAATTTAGAGGTATTGAGCAGCCTTCATAAGGCTCCGGGTACCATTGTCAAGGAGGTTACAAAAGTGGAAAAATCAAATGTGAGAGGTATTGCGAGAGATAACGATGTTGCTATGATCTCGGTGCTCGATGTGCCGGATGAGCCCGGTATTGCCTTCAAGGTGTTCTCAATGCTTGCAAAGCATAATATAAATGTTGATATGATCTTGCAGTCGATCGGCCGCGAGGATAAGAAGGACATCAGCTTCTCGGTCAAGCAGGACGATTGCGAGGAGGCTGTAAAGCTCCTTTCGGACAACAACATAATAAACGCAAGAAAGATTATTTATAAGGAAAACGTATCCAAGGTCTCGATAGTCGGCGCGGGAATGGTCAGCAACCCCGGCGTTGCTTCGATGATGTTTGAGGCGATGTATGACGCGCATATCAACATACATATGATATGCACGAGCGAGATCAAGGTCTCGATCCTTATCGACAGGGAATATGCCGACAAGGCGGTTCGCGCACTGCACGACAAATATAATCTTGCAAAATAATTAATAAAACCCCCTTTCATCGGAAACAATGAATAGGGGGTATTTTTATGAAAAAACACCTTATGACCGCGCTCGGCGCGTTTTTAATAGCGCTCGGTGCGGCGCATTTTGCAGAGCCTGCCGGTCTTGTCACCGGCGGAGCCGCGGGCATTGCGATAATAGTTGAAAGAATCGCTGAGGTTCCGCTTTTTATAACAACGCTTTTTGTCAATATTCCTCTTTTTGCCGCCGCAGGCCTGAAAATGGGATTTAAGTTTCTTTCGTCATCACTTTTGGCGTCGGCGCTTTACACGGTATTTTTGGGAGTTCTCGAAAATGTGCCGCACTTAAAAATAGACGATATTTTAGTCTCGGCGGCGGTTTCCGGAGTTCTCACCGGCGCAGGGCTCGGAATAACGATAAAAAGCGGAGCGACGACCGGTGGAACGGATATGCTCGCAATGCTTATCAAAAATTACAAGCCGCACATAAAGCCGGCAACGGTGATAAACATAACGGACGGGGCGATAATTCTGGCCGGTGCGGCGCTTTTGGGAGCGGAGCGGAGCTTTTACGCGATACTTTCAGTCGCGGTGTCCACCTTTGTGATGACGAGAATTTTGGAGGGCGGTTCTGCGGCAAAGGGTGTTCTCATCGTCACGGAGAAGGCCGAAAAGATCGCCGCGAGCATCAATTCCTCTTTAGAGCGCGGAGCGACGTTTATTCCCGTTCGCGGAGCGTATAAAAACGCGGACGGCACGGCGGTCTTCACAGCTGTGAGCGAAAGACAACTGCCAAAGCTTATCGCCGCCGTGAAAGAGATCGATTCCTCCGCCTTCGCCGTGATAAACGACATAAGAGGCGTGCTCGGCGATTTTTAAAAATAAAAAACCTTCGGAAATCATTTCCGAAGGTTTTTTTTATTTAGTCGTCGATCGAATTATCGGTCGCGCGGGCAAATATTTCCTCAACCTCTGCCGAGGGCTTTTTGTCGATCAGCGAAACGATGACGGCAAAAATTGCACATGCGATGAAGCCGGGGATTATCTCATAAAGTCCTGTCGATGCGAAAAGCTTGAGCCACAAAATGTCAACCGCAGCACCGGCAACGATTCCGGCGATAGCGCCCTTATAGGTGAAGCGCTTCCAGAAAAGCGAAAGTAAAACGACCGGGCCGAACGCTGCGCCGAAGAGCGCCCATGCGTTTGAAACAAGATCCATAATTCTTGAAGCGCCCTCGCCCTTACTGCTCGCGATTATGTATGCAACAACGGAAACGATAACAACGACGATTCTGCCGACCCATAAAAGCTCTTTGTCAGATGCTTCTTTTCTTATAATGGGTTTGTAAATATCGCTCGTAAAAGAAGAGGAGGCAACAAGAAGCTGAGAGTCCGCCGTGGACATCGAAGCCGCGATTATCGCCGAAAGCAAAATGCCGGCGATGAAGGGGTGGAAGAGCTTTCTTGTCAGCTCAACGAAGATGAGCTCCTGATTGCCGGGAGTCAAAAGCTCCTCGGCGAAGGAAACGCCGTTATCAACAAATATTCTTCCGAGATATGAAAGTGCGATCGTCGCCGCGAGTGAAATAACAACCCAGACGATTGCAACGGTTGCTGACTTTTTAACCATGCTCGGCTTTTCAACCGACATAAATCTTACGATGATGTGGGGCATTCCGAAATAGCCGAGCCCCCAGCCGAGTCCCGAAATAATGTCCGCCGGAGTTGCAGAAAGAAAATCCGCAGTGAACTTATATGCCGTTCCGTTTTCACCTGTCACGATTTCGGAGGCAAGAGAAGGGTCAAGATTTCCCGACACCGCGAGGATGATCGGGACTGCCATGATTGCAACGAGCATTAAAAGCCCCTGGAAAAAGTCCGTCCAGCAAACGGCCTTAAAGCCGCCCAAAAATGTGTAGATAAGAATTATCGCCGCGAAGATTATCATCGCAGTCGTCTCCGAAAGGCCGGGGAAGAGGCGGACGAAAACCTTTGCGCCGGCGGAGAATGCCGAGGCAACATAGATCGTGAAGCTGATTAAGAAAACGACGGCGCAGATAATCTTAAGCGCCGGATTTTTCTCGGCAAATCTGTTGGTGAAATACTGCGGAAGCGTGATGGAATCGCCAGCCGCCTTGGAGAATTTTCTTAAAGGCTTTGCAACGATGATCCAGTTAAGCGCCGTTCCGATTGCAAGGCCGATGCCGATCCACGCTTTGCCGAAGCCGAAAGCGATGATGCTTCCGGGAAGACCCATCAAGAGCCACGCACTCATATCGGACGCCTGAGCGGACAGAGCCGTTACCCAGGGGCCCATTTTTCTGCCGCCGAGGAAATATTCCTGCTCGCCGGCCGCATTCTTCGCCTTAAAGAAGAAATAGATGCCTATCCCAAGCATGCACAAAAAGTAAATTGCGAATGCCAGAGCTTCTAAATTAGTAAACATTATGTAATCAATCCTTTCCTATATATAAATTTTATTATACCATAAAATCGGGCGCAAAGCAAGAAAAAAGTCATAAATTCCGGAAAGAAACAAAAAATTTTAAGGCTCACCACTACCTGTAGTGGAAAACGTTTAAAATGAAGGGCGAAATCAACAAATCCGCGAAAAAAGTAAAAAAATATACTTGTAAATGAGCGCCGATTTTGATAAAATATATAATGCTAAGCGGCTGACATCTTATCCTTAAGGGGTCAGCTGTATTTGAGCATAAAGAGGAAAGGCAGAGAGTTTTTTTACATGAGGGAGCTTAAAAAGTTTGAAGGCTGTCTTTTGGGCGGAGCGGCAGGTGACGCGTTGGGCTATGCCGTGGAGTTTAAAAGTGCCGAGGAAATCAAAAAAAAATACGGCGACGGCGGAATCACGCGTTACGAGCTTAAGGACGGCAAGGCTTTAATCTCCGATGGCACGCAGATGACGATGTTCACCGCGAACGGCATTTTGTTCGGCGCAACGAGAGAACGGCTCAACGGCATTATGGCTCCTGTCTGCCACTATATACATAAGGCCTATAAGGACTGGTTCAGAACGCAGATGCCCGGCCTTTTTAAGGACGAGGACATTGTAAGCTGGATATATTACCTTCGCGCGATCCAGTCAAAGCGCGCGCCGGGAAGTACCTGCCTTTATGCGCTGTCGTCCGGCGTTATGGGCGCATTGGAACATCCGATAAATTCAAGCAAGGGGTGCGGCGGGATGGTGAGGGTCGCGCCGATCGGCCTTTATTTTGACAAAGAGGAATACGGAACGGAACGCATCGACTTAATGGGCGCGAAGGCGGCGGCAATCACGCACGGCCATCCGCTCGGCTTTGTCAGCGCGTCGGCGTTCGTTCATATCATAAATAACGCGGCATATACCGACGAGAATCTTTATAATATCGTTTACGACTGCATAGATACGCTCGAGGGCACGAAGGAGACCTATCCAGAGACAGCGGATCTTATCGAGCTTATTGAGCGCGCGGTGCGCCTTGCCGGCAGAGAGATGGACGATGCGGAGGCGATAAGAAGGCTTTGCCGCAACGGCGGCCTTTGCGGCGATGAGGCACTGGCTGTCGGCATCTATTGCAGCTTGAAATATCAGAACAGCTTCGAGAAGGCGATCGTCGCGGCGGTGAACCACAGCGGAGACTCAAATTCCACCGGCGCGGTGACGGGAAGCATTATCGGCGCATACCTGGGGGTGGACGCGATCCCCGAGTACTACCTTGAAAACCTTGAACTCAAGATCGAGATCGAGGAGCTCGCGAACGACCTTTTCACCGGGTGTCCGGAGGATGTGGAGCATAACGAGAGCTGGAAAAGAAAATATATCGACTGCGACAGAAGAATGAAATAACGGCTTAGGCCGTTATTTTTTTGCGCAAGGCTGAAAAGTGGGACAATTGTACAATTTATTGACACGAATGTCGGTTGAATTTTTTGCCGTTAATGATAAAATAATAATAGATGAAAGATAAGACAAAGCAATGTTGACCATATCCTTACCGCGAGGATTTTCCTTATAATTGTTCCTACCTCGGAAAGACCGGGCTTCGTGCCCGGTCTTTCTGTATATTTTTCGCGCTTGACCTTTTTGTCTAAATGTAGTAAAATAAGTGGAGAAAATAAAAAAGAGGTAATGATATGAAAAATCAGAATAAAATCATCGCAGTTGTTTTCTTCGCGATTGCGGCCCTTATGTCGGCCATGGAATTTCTCTATGTGGCGGACAGATACCCGATAGGATTCTTCTCGGCGCTCCTGGCGTTTGAAATTCTGCTCACATTCATCGCGTCTGCCGTCTTCATCGTCGGAACGGCGATAAAGAGCCGCACGGTGCTGATCACGGCGGAGGGGATCTTTGCCGGCGCGGCCGGTATCTCGCTCATATCGGCCATGACGCAGTCAGATGCAATGATAGAGCATGATATAGCACTTCTGGCGCACGGTCCTGTTTCGGCCGCAGCGCTGACGGCGATGGTGATAATGATCATCTATACCACGGGCGCGCTTAAAAATAAATATGTTCCGGCGTCGCTTATGACCCTGGCGCTTGTTGCACAGCTTTGCCGCGCGGCGCTTGGCGGCACGGCGTTTTCGGCAACTGTATATGTGACTGAAGCGCTGATCTTTTCCGCACTCACGGTTATGGCGCTCTATCCCGACATTTCGGGAAAACGTCAAGTAAAAACAGCGGAAATGCTCTGGCTTTCGTTTGCCACTTTCGGGGTGTATCTTGCCGTCTGGGCGGCAAGCATCGTGAAAAAGATGGCCGCGCTCACCGGAAAAAGCGACTGGATGGCAAAAGCGGTCATGTTCATTCTTTTTTCACCTTACCGGATCTATTGGTATTACACAACGTATGAAGAACAGGAAACGTTTAAGAACCGCGGCATCTTTTTGTCGGCGGTGTCCGCATTCGGGACAGCGCTCTCGGCGGTAACGGCTCTCTCCGGTATGCCGGAGGCGTCGCTCTCGGGCTTCGGCGTATCGATCGTCGCGCTCGCACTCATTCAGCGCGATTTGAATTCGCTTGTGACCGAAGAGGTAACCGCCGCGCCGGCAGAGCCTGAAACGGATGAGTAAGCCTTAATTGGAGAGGTGAAAAATGGAGAAGGTAAAAAAAGAGGCATTTTCGATACCGAATATTTTAAGCTATCTGAGAATACTTTTGATTCCGGCATTCGTAAAGCTGTATTTTGAGGGGGAGTATGCTTCGGCCGCATTGCTTGTCGCCCTCTCGGGGCTGACGGATATGGCGGACGGGTTTATCGCGCGGCGGTTTAATATGATAACCGACTGGGGCAAGATCTTGGACCCGGTGGCGGACAAGCTCACACAGGCTGCGCTCATCGTGTGCCTTCTGTCGCGCTATCGGGATATGTGGCTGCTCGTTGCTGTTTTTGTTGTAAAGGAGCTCACAATGGGGCTCGCCGGCCTTTTCACGCTTTGCAAAAAGAAGAAAAAGCTCTCCGGGGCAATGTGGTTCGGCAAGGTATCGACGGTCGTCCAGTTTGTGGCGATGACGGCGCTTTTCGCGTTCCCGATGCCGGAAAACGCGGTCGACGCGATAATTTTGACCTGCGCCGCGTTTATGACGCTCGCGTTCGTGCTCTATATGCGTGCATATTTCCTGCTCAATAAAAGGTGAAATTTAATGTCAATATAAAGCCGCCTTACCCCCCGAGGGGAAGGCGGCTTTTTCAAGGGAAAACCCGGATGAGGGGGTTGCGTAAGCGCTCACCTTGGTCCCCCTCATAGGCGCGCGATCGGCAGATTCACTAATAGGAAACTTTTTTTATTCAGAAAATTTGCATAAAATGGAGCTTAAAATTATTGACAAATTGTTAAATCGGTAGTATAATTAATCCGAAAGGGAGTAGCCCACCCTCTATTTTTGCATGCCGTAGGCGACGGCCCATTTGCTTTCGGCATAAGACATCATTGGAAGTGGCATAATTTTGGCACTAAGGAGTGAATTGACAGCAGGCTAATTTAACAACCGGGAGGAACAATTTAATGAAAGGAAGGAATAATAAGATGAAAAAATCACATCTGCTTATTTTAGCAGGTGTTCTTGTGTTGCTTGTAACAATGTGCATTGGTATAAGCGCAGAAGACGCTGTAGTTGCTAAAATAGGCACAACAGAGTACACCTCGCTTGCGCAAGCGATTAACGCTGCAAAAGACGAGGAAACAATCATTGTCACGGCGAACACGACTTTAAGCGAAACATTAGAAGTGAAAAATAAAAATATCACCATCAAAAGTGAGCGCGCCGATGATATTAAAACAATTACATATGTAAGCAATTACATAAAAGTCACTGCTGATGAGGGCAAGACCGGCAGTTTGACGCTTGAAAACATCACGATAACCAAGCAGAAGGGCTCTGCCAACGGTACATATGCGATTCTGTATCCGAATAATAACGGAACTGTAATTCTTAATTCGGGTACAACAATTAAGGATTCGGCGGCGGCACATGCCGGAGCGGCATTTGCAGAGAACGGCGGAGCGATTGTAATGAATGACGGAGCGTTGGTTGAAAACTGTTCAAACCAGTACCGCTCGGGTGCATTCCATGTTGATAATGGGTCTTTTACGATGAACGGCGGAACAATTTCAAAATCTGTTAACGGTGCAGTCGGGCTCGGTAATGGTGCAGCCGCTTCTACCAATGCCACAATAACGCTTAACGGCGGAAAGATTACCGGAACGACAGGAAGAGCTGCGGTTAAGACGTATAACGGGACATCAATAACAATTTCCGACAATGTTGTTTTCAGTGGAAATACAGTGGCGAATATTCAGTATGTAAGCGGAACAACTGTAAATGTGAAGGCTGATTCCGGAAATTTGAAAACAGCATTAAATCTTGCGTTTACAAATAATGAAAACACAAATCCCACAATTATTCTCAACAAAGCAACGGTGGCTAATAGGACGGCAAAAGATGATAACTATTTTAATAACAGAGTCTTCACTGTTGAAGGAAACGGAAACACGCTTTCAATTGAAAAAAGCTTCCCGATGTGGGGCGACAAAGGGCATATAACGTTTAAAAATGTCACTGTTGAGATGGATAATTTCATTTTGGGTAACAGCTCTAAGATGACGTTTGATGAGGGCTCGGTTCTCACCACACCTGCGGCAGGAGTTACCGGCAAGGTAATATCGGTTCAGGGCGGAGATAGTTTTACTCCCACAATAACGATGAAGAACGGAAGTGCAATTAAAAACGCGAAAAGCACAGTTGGCGTAATAAGTCTCGATATTGGTGTCGCAACACTTAACATGGAGGACGGTGTTACAGTTACAGGTGTTGAAGCACAGCGCCTTGTAGACTGCTATCAGCAATCAATTTTGAATATTGCCGGAGCAACAATAAAGGATAATACATTTACGACCGGAGTTGTATATGCTGTTGCGAAGACAATTAATGTAACCAATCCTTCGGCGTTAACAATTGAAAATAACGGAACAAACAGAATCATTGTTGTGGCAGATAAAAATGAGATAGCCGTAAATGTTACCGGAGACTGGAAAAATGCGGTAGCAGCAGACGGTAAAAACTATTATGTTAATGCTGATTATGTTGCACATGACGGCACTTACATGTATACCGATTTGTTGTCTGCACTGTCGCGTAAGACCGGACAGACTGTGACAATCTTAAGAGACTGCACGTTTGAAGACACAATGCCCGGAGAATCGAGCTATACGCTTGACGGTGGAAACCATACCATAACCATTAAGAAAGTAATCTCTCTTGCGGGAGCTTCTATAGTTACATGGAAAAATGTCAATGTAAATGTAAATCTTGACACCGGAGTTACGAATAATACTAGTGCATTCAAAATTTGGGACACATCGAAGTTCATTCTTGGCGAAGGTGCTGTTGTAACCTCTTCGGCACCTGAAAACCTTCAGCATTTTGTAGAGATAAACTCCGGAACCACGTTTGAGTTAAACGGAGGAAAGATTACCGGCATTAAAAAGCCGCAGAAAGACACCGTAGCTCCGGCTTTATTAGTTAGTGGCGGCGGAACGTTTAATATGATTTCCGGATACATAACCGATAATGAAGCGTATACTGAGGGTGCGATCATCATACAGCAGAATGGCGTTATGAACATGTCCGGCGGTGAGATCAGCGGGAATAAAGCTCAGTTGGGCGGAGCGATCGGAATTTACGGCGGAACGCTCAATATGTCCGGCGGTAAAATAACCGGGAACAGCGCATGGGAAGGCTCGGCTATAAGAACGGGTGGCAGTGCGGCAACAGTGCTTAACTTCTCCGGCAACGCATATGTTTACGGAAATAACAGCAAAAATCCTCAGGTTGAAAACATTGCACAGAAAGGTGCAACGATAACAGTTAAGAATTTCACAGGAAAACTTGGAATAAATCAGCGCAGAGAGAGCAACAAGGTATTGGGCGTTGTTGTCGGCACTGAATTCGGAACAGCGGAAGGAACACTTCCGACTGTCGGCACAATTGTTTCCGATGCCGACGATTCTATCTTCGCTTGCATCAGCGGCGGAAAGCTCATATGGACAACAAAGGCCGGTCTCGCAATCGAGACAGACGCCGGTAAATACACCAAGACCGGAGGCGAGACCGTTTACGGTGTTATCAGAATCCTCACAAAGTCAAATTCCAACGCGGCTGTTCCTGTTGAGTCTTTCGGAACAGCATATGTTAAGACCTGGGCAGACGAAACAAGCATCAACACAAAGGCAGCCTACAATTTCACGAAAAACGAAACATTTGAAAACGGCAAGGGCTACATCGTTGACGTGGTTGATGTTAACACCGGCGCGACCTACACATATATCCCGGTAAGCTATTATAAGATTGCCGGAATCGACGAAATGGTATATGTAACCGGAACCCCTGTTAAGTTTAACGTTGAGAACGCAAAAGACCTCGGCAAAGATCCTGCGGATCTTAAATATCAATAAGGAGGCGTTTTGAGATGATGAAAGAAAAGAATTTGAAAAATTACGAAGCGCCTTCTGTGAGCGTGACTCAGATCAAGGCGGAAGACATTATAATGGCGAGCCGGACGCTCATAAAACTTGAAGATTCAAACCTCATGGGCAAGGGCAAGATTAATTGGATCGACATTCAGTAATTAAAACCCCCGGGACTGTGAAACGCAGTCCCGGGGGTTTTGTTATGATTCGTGATGCTGAGGACTGGCACACTAACAGCACACTAAAAGCAAGCATATAATGCCTCCATCTTAAGAGGGAGGTGGCAAAACCGCAGGTTTTGACGGAGGGAGAGGAAAAGTTTTTGACTACCCCTTAAGTCTCGCGTATGCTCGACAGCTCCCCTGACAAGGGGCGCCTTTAAATGCACTGTCAAAACCTTGGGGGAAGCCTTTAAAAGTTTTCCCCGTGTGACGCGGTAATGACGGGGTGGTGACACGTTTATCACACTCTTTCGATCGTGACGGCATGGGAGATACCGGGAATGCTCTCGCCTTGCTTTGAAAGCTCCGGGCTCATCAGCGCGCCGGTCGCCGCAAAAATGATTCTTTTATAGCGCCCCTTTATCATCTCGGGAAGCAGATACCCCGTCAGCACGCTCGCGGAACAGCCGCACCCAGAGCCGCCGGAATGCACGTCCTGCTTCTCGCGGTCGTAAAGCTCCTTGCCGCAGTCAAAATGGTTTTTCCGAATGTCGACCCCGTTCATTGACAAAAGCTCGTCCGCAAGGTCGCTCCCTAAAAATCCGAGGTCGCCCGAAACGATCAGGTCGTAATCCTTGGGCGCTGTCGCGGTGTTTTCAAGATGTCGGTATACCGTGTCGGCGAACGCCGGAGCCATCGCCGAGCCCATGTTATTGGCGTCCGTTATTTTTTTGTCCACGATCTTGCCGACCGTCGCGTGAGTTATTCTAAGGTGCGATTCCTCGCCCGAGAGGACGGCACAGCCGCTTGCGGTTGCCGTCCACTGGCTCGTGGGCGGCCGCTGTGCGCCGTATTCCAACGGAAAACGGAACTGGCGCTCGGCACAGCAAAAATGGCTTGATGTTGCGTTCGCCGAGAGCTTGGCAAAGCCGGAGGCAACGGCGAGGGCGGATAGCAGCAGTCCCTCGGAAAAAGTGGAGCACGCGCCGTAAATGCCGACATAGGGCACATTAAGGTCGCGTATCGCGTATATACTGCTGACGCACTGGTTTAACAGGTCGCCCGAAAAGAGCACATCCGCCTTGTCCGGAGTCTCGCCGAACTTTGAAAAAGCGAGCTCGACCGTCTGGCGGAGCATTTCCGATTGGCCAGCCTCAAAACTGTCCTGCCCGAAATATTCGTCATCGCAGACCTTGTCAAAATACGAGCCGAGCGGCCCTTCGGATTCCTTCTTGCCGACGACCGAGGCAAAGCTCTTTATATATACCGGCGAATCGAAGCGCACACTGCCGTTTGAATTCGTGATCATAATGCAACCTCCAGGACATAATAAATTATACCGCAGATAAACGACGTGAGACCGCCGTATGACAGTACCGGGCCGGCGATCGAGAAAATCTTGACGCCTACGCCCAGGATCCAGCCCTCCGGCCGGAATTCCATCGCGGGGGAGACGATCGAGTTTGCAAAGCCCGTGATAGGCACGAGCGTTCCGGCGCCGCCGAATTTTGCGATCTTATCGTAAACGCCCGAAGCGGTGAGAACGGCCGAAAGCAGGATCAGCGTTATCGCGACGAGCGAGCCGGCGGTCTTTTCCTCCGCCCCGGCGTTTTTGTAGACCTGGGAGAGCACCTCGCCGAGCGCGCAGATCGCGCCGCCTGTTAAAAATGCAAAAAGGCAGTCCTTCACGATCGGCGACTTTTTGGCCATCGAATCGGAAAGCGCCTCATATTCTTTGTCTGTGGGAGTCTTCAAAATTATCACCTCACACATAATATTCGTTTTCCTGTCTTTTTTTATACACAAAAGCCGCTCCGGCTGGCGAAAAATTTACATAAAATTAATAGCTTTTTGAAATAAAGTGTGATATAATAATAAAATGACATCATCGAAGGGATGTGATTTTATGGTGATGTGTTCAAGGTGCCACAAAAACGTGGCAGTTGTATTTATAACGAAAATGGAGAACGGAAAGACGATTAACGAGGGGCTTTGCCTAAACTGCGCGAAGGAGCTGGGGCTTCCCTCGATGGATAAGATCATTCCGAATATGGGCGACATCGAAAACCTGAGCGATGAGGACATCAAAAATGTGTCCGGCCAGCTCGCAGGCCTTTTCGGCGGCGAGCTTCCGGGAAATCTGGCCGATATGATGGGCGGAGAAGAGCTTGACGGGGAGGAGCCTCCGTTCGAGGAAAAGGTCACCGAACCAGCACCCGGCAAGAAGAAAAACAAGAAAAAAATGCTTGAGACCTTCGGCACGAACCTTAACGAGAAGGCGAAGGAGGGCAAGGTCGACCCCGTCATCGGCAGAGAAAAAGAGATCGAGCGTATGATCGAGATCTTAAACCGCCGCCAGAAGAACAATCCGTGCCTTTTGGGCGAGCCCGGCGTCGGCAAAACTGCAATCGCGGAGGGGCTTGCCGTTCGCATCGTGGAGAAAAAAGTACCCGAAAAGCTTTTGGATAAAGAGATCTATGCACTTGACTTCACGGCCATCGTTGCCGGAACACAGTTCCGCGGCCAGTTCGAGGCGCGCTTAAAGGGTATCATCGAAGAGGCGAAAAAGGCCGGCAACGTTATCTTGGTGATCGACGAGATCCACAACATCATGGGCGCGGGCGACGCGGAGGGCGCGATGAATGCGGCGAATATATTAAAGCCGGCGCTTGCACGCGGTGCGGTTCAGATCATCGGCGCGACGACGCTTTCCGAATACAGAAAGCACATTGAGAAGGACACCGCGCTTGCCAGAAGATTTCAGACCATAATCGTCGACGAGCCGACGATCGACGAAACGGTCGAGATATTAAAGGGGATCCGCGGCTATTACGAAAAGTTCCACCACGTCATCATTCCGGACGACTGCTTAAAGGCGGCAGCTGTGCTTTCCGAGCGCTATATATCGGAAAAGTTCCTGCCGGACAAGGCGATCGATATTATCGACGAGGCGGGCTCAAAGGCCAACCTTGAAAACGAGGCGCTGGCACGGCTCACCGTGCTCCGCCGCGAGCTAAAGCGCCTGACGGACGAGAAGGACGCGATCGAAAACGACGACTCCATCGAATATTACAAGAAAATGTCAGAATACAAGACGCGCGAAGAGAAGATGACCGCCGAAATTTCCGAGCTTGAAAAATCGAGCGACTACAAGACGCTAAATGTCGGCCACATCGCCGCGGTCATCGAGAATATGACGAAGATCCCGGTTCAAAAGATCACCGAGCTTGAGACCGATAAGCTTTTGTCGCTTGAGGAAATTCTTCATAAGAGGGTCATCGGCCAGGACGAAGCGGTCTCGGCCGTGTCACGCGCTATAAGGCGCAACAGAGCCGGGCTTTCGAAAAAGCTTCGACCGTCGTCGTTCATCTTCGTCGGCCCCACGGGCGTGGGCAAGACGGAGCTTGCCAAGGCGCTCGCCGAGGCAATGTTCGACAGCGAGGACTATATTATCCGTATGGATATGACCGAGTATATGGAAAAGCATTCGGTCGCGAAGATAATCGGTTCGCCGCCCGGATATGTGGGATATGACGATGCCGGCCAGCTGACGGAAAAGATCCGCCGCCGTCCGTATTCCGTTATCCTGCTTGATGAGATCGAAAAGGCGCACCCCGATGTTCACAACATTCTGCTTCAGATATTGGACGACGGACGGCTGACGGACAGCCACGGCAAGGTCGTGAGCTTCGAACATGCCGTGATCATCATGACATCGAACGCCGGAAGCGACTGGAAGACCTCCTCTCTCGGATTCATCGAGGACGAGGCAAAGGCGAGCGCAGACAAGGTTCGCCGCGCGCTTAAGGACATTTTCAGGCCGGAATTTTTGAACCGTGTCGACGATATCGTTCCCTTTAACCGCCTGACTGAGGAGAACGCCGCGCATATCGCGGACATTATGCTTTCCGACCTTTCGGATATGCTAAAGGAAAAGGGCATCGCCTTAAAAGTCACCGACGAGGCGAGAAGCTATCTTGCCAAGAACGGATATGACGATAAGAACGGCGCAAGGCCGATGAGAAGGCTCATCTCCTCGAAGATCGAGGACATTATCGCCGAGGCTATCATAAGAGGAAATCTTAAGGCCGGCGACATTTGCGCGGTCGGCATAAAAGACGGCGAGATCGCGCTGATATAAATAAAAGAGGCTGTAACCGGTTACAGCCTCTTTTTTAATTCCGACGGGGAAAAGCCCGTCGCTTTTTTTATTACAGATGAGAAATAGTTCTGCGAGTCAAATCCGCATTTTTCTGCCGTCTCCGTGACGGTGTAGTAGCCGGACTGCAAAAGCTCCTCGGCGAGCAAGACGCGGAGCGAGGTTATGTATTTTAGCGGCGTTTTCCCGTATTTTAAGGCAAAGAGCTTTCTGTAATACGTGTCGCTCATATTGCAAGACTTCGCGAGGAACGCAACACTCAATGTTTTATCGGTGTAGTGCTCATGAATGTATTCGACCGATTCGGAAAACTTTTTCTCAGTCATATCGCGCGAAGAATCGTACCGCTCACTTATTATGCGCGACAGAACCTTATAGACCGAGGCCTTGCACTCATAGACCGAGTCGGGCTTTTTCATGCTCCAGGCGGAATATATGCTCTTGAATTTGTCGATAAAATACCGGCTGTCGGACGGGGTGAAAAGCTCGATTTCATTTTCCGTGCCGCAGGCAAGATCGAAATGAATGACGATGAGCTCCTCGGCGCCCGAGTCAATCCTGTATCTGTAGTGTGCCGGAATATATATGATGTCGCCGGGCCCGGCGTGAATGCTTTTTTCACAGGCGGAAAAATCCGCACCTCCTGAGAGCCTTAAAGAAAGTGCGTGAAACGGCCTGTCGGGCGACATGGCGTGAGAAGCGCCGCGGTCTATGGTGAGCACGGAAAGGATCCGTATTTCGTTGTCGGGGTTATCAAAAAACATACTATCACCAATTAAATGATACCGCACACCTTTTAATATGTCAAGCGTTTTGTTATTAAATTTATATGTTTCAAACGGAAAAAAGAATTGTAATTTGGCTTTTTGGGATGTATAATGCCTTAAAAAGGAGAGTGAACGAAAATGTCAATTTTGATTTTGCGGCCTAACGAGTGCGGAAAAGCTTATGAAACGGCTGTCAGAGTTTTTGAAAAAATGTATGATCTGACAACAGGGGAAAAGGCGCTTTTATCGGATTCGGACGACGGGGAAAGCGACCTTGTCGTGATCGGGTCGGACGCGGTGAACGACTTTTTGATGAACGAGATGTTAGAAGGCACGGTCGGCGAGCTGGGCATAAGATACGGTACGGACGATTACTGCGTGAGAACCTATAAAAAAGGGGACAGAAACGTTTTGATACTTGCCGGGGGCAGGGGGCGGAGCACGATATATGCGGTCTATGATTATTTTGAAAGGCACATGGGCTGCCGCTATTTCTGGGACGGAGATGTGATACCGCACAGCGAAAAAATCGTGACCGAGGGCATCGATTACGCCGAAAGCCCACGCTTTTTATACCGCGGATTAAGGTATTTCGCGCACAGGGGGTTAAAGCGTTTCCAGGCAGAGCACTGGTCGTTTGAGGACTGGAAAAAAGAACTTGACTTTTTGATGAAAAAGCGCTTAAACTTTTTCATGCTCCGCATCGGCATGGATGACGTGTGGCAGAAGGCGTTTCCAGACGAAGTACCCTATCCCGACGGCTACCGGATAATAAACGACGAAAAGGGCTATGACGACCGCTCCGACTTCTGGACGTTAAAGTTCCGCGGCAAGCTTCGAAAAAAGGTGATGGACTACGCGCACGACAACGATATGATGTCGCCGACGGACACGGGCACGATGACGCACTGGTATTCAAGAACGCCGAAGGAATTTTTAAAGTCGAGAAAGCCCGAATTTTTGGAGCAGGCGGACAACCAATACAACGAGTTTGACACCGGTCGGGTTTTTGACTTCAGAATCAAAAAGAATATGGACGCTTATATGCACCTTACCGAGACGATGGCGACAGAATATGACAACAATAACTTCCTGTTCCACACGATCGGGCTCGGCGAGAGAAGAATATTTAAGGAAGACCGCAAGAATTTTTGCCTAAAAAAGCTCTGTTACAGGCGCATTGCCGAAACGCTGAGGGAAAAATATCCCGATTCGCTCCTGATGTTCGCAACGTGGGATTTCACCGGCTGGTGGCGAGCCGAAGAGGTGAGAGAGTTTTTATCGGAGCTTGACCCGGAGCGCACGATACTTTTGGATTACACCTCGGACGGGACAGACCCCGAGCAGAGCTTTGTCGCCTGGGATGTTAAGAATAAATTTCCGTGGATATTCGGGCTTTTTCACGCTTACGAGCCGGAAAGCGAGCTTCGCGGCGCTTATGACAGAACCGATGAGCGCCTGAAGATGGCGGCAGATGACCCGGCGTGCAAGGGAATGATCCTCTGGCCGGAGCTTTCGCACAGCGATCCTTTGATTCTGGAATATCTTTCTGAAAATTCATGGTCGCCCTTGAAAAAGAGCGTTGAGGAGATCGTATCTTACCATTGCCTCGGCCGTTTCGGCGCGTTCGGCGAAAGGATGAACAAAATCTGGCAGAGCTTTCTTCCGTTCTTAAAGCTCTCAAGCTGGGGCGGCTATACCAAGTCGAGCGCGGACGGGGAGAGCTTTGCGACGGAGAGCTATTGGAACACGCACAGCGACATCTTCACAAAACCCGTCTGGTTTTTGACGGTGGACAGGTATAGGGTTCAGGTCGCCGACTATTATGAGAAAACGGTCGACAGCGCTAAAAAGGAGATCAAAGCGCTCAAATGTGTGATAGGTGGCCTTGCTTCCGTCGTTTCGGAGACGGACGATGAGTTTATTATCCGCGATTCGGTGGACATTGCGAGAACGGTCTCGGGAAGATTTCTAAACTACCTTTTGGCAAAATCGTTTTATGAATTCGGGAAAGAGGCAAATCTGGCCGATGAAAAGGAGCACTATCTTTATCTTATGCGCCTTTTGTCCGAGCTCTTAAAATGCGGAAAGGATTTCTCTGTATATGAAACGCTTTTGGGGCTTAGCGAGACCGCACCCGTCAACCCGGACTTTGAAAGAACGATCAAGGAAAACATCTTAAACGTTTACTGCCGCCAGTATGCGATCGAGCTTATCGACAACGTGTTTTTGCAAGAGGGCGAAGAGGTGTTTGACTGGATCGGTGAGCAGTATGACCTTTCGCTTCTTCGCAGAAAGTCGGAGGAAATTTGCGAAGGGTTTATGAAAACGCCGCTTTTATCAATGCAGAAAAAGCCGGAAAAGAGTCTGCCTGACATAATGCGCCTAATAGTGCGCGAGATCGAAAAGATCGGCGAAATATTATAAGCAATATAAAAAGCACCCTTAGGGTGCTTTTTATATTGCTTTTATCGAGAGGGAGTGTCCCGTTTCGTCGTCAATTTCAATGATAACGGCGTGGATGACGGCCTTGTTTCGCGACTGCTCGTAGCGCACCTTTTCGCCGGTCAGAAACCGCTTTATCGCGATCTCGCTTTTCATTCCGAGCACGCTTGCTTGGGGCCCTGTCATACCGACATCGGTTATATACGCGGTTTTGCCGGGCAGTATCATGGCATCCGCGGTCTGCACATGTGTGTGCGTCCCGACAACGGCGGAGACGCGCGAATCAAGATACTGACCCATCGCGATTTTTTCGCTCGTCGCCTCGGCGTGAAAGTCAAGAATAATGATATTTGTCACATTTTTGATCTTTTCGATGAGCTTGTCTGCCGCAAGGAACGGATTGGTGAGCGCAATGTCGTTATAAACCGTGCCCATTAAGTTCATGACCGCAATCTTTCGGCCTTTGGAGTCCGTCACGATTGCATAGCCCTCGCCGGGGCAGAAATCTGAGTAGTTTGCCGGGCGGCAGATGTTTTCACCCTCTGAAAGAAGATGCCCTGCGTCCGGCTTGCTGAAGGTGTGGTTGCCCATCGTGAAATAGTCAATCCCGGCGCTTTTGAGCTCCTCATATGCTCTTCTACTCATACCGAGGCCGCCGGAGGCGTTTTCGCCGTTTGCGATGCAAAAGTCGATGCCCTCTTTATATTTTAAATTTTCAAGCTCGGCCAAAACGGCTTCTCTTCCGCTTCTGCCGACAATATCGCCTATAAAAAGAATTTTCATAATTACCTTTCTTAAGTAAAATGGCGGCGTTACTACGCCGCCATTTTAGTGTGAAATTTTATTTTGCTACGTCAGATGCTCTTGTCTCCCTTATAAGGTTGACCTTGATCTGACCGGGATATTCAAGCTCGCTTTCAATTCGCTTTACTATATCTCTCGCTACAAGCACCATGCCCTCGTCCGAAAGCACCTCCGGCTTGACCATGATTCTGATCTCGCGGCCTGCCTGTATAGCATAGGATTTGTCGACGCCCTCGAAGGAATTTGCGATCTCCTCAAGCTTCTGAAGACGCTTGATGTAGTTCTCAATGTTTTCCTTTCTTGCGCCGGGTCTTGCGGCTGAAATAGCGTCCGCCGCCTGTACGATGCAGGCAATAAGTGTCTGCGGCTGTACATCGCCGTGGTGAGCTTCGATAGCGTGGCAAACGTCAAAGCTTTCACCGTATTTTCTTGCAATATCGACGCCGATTGCAACGTGTGAGCCTTCAACCTCGTGGTCAACGGCTTTGCCGAGATCGTGAAGCAGTCCTGCTCTCTTTGCGATGGTAACATCAGCACCGAGCTCTGCCGCCATAAGTCCCGAAAGATACGAAACCTCGGTTGAATGCATCAAAACGTTCTGGCCGTAGCTCGTTCTGTAGCGGAGCTTACCTAAAAGCTTAACGATTTCGGGGTGCAGACCCTGAACATTCGTGTCAAACGTTGCCTGTTCGCCGGCCTGCTTGATAGTTTTCTCGATTTCCTTCTTCGCTCTCTCAACGGTCTCTTCGATTCTTGCGGGATGGATTCTTCCGTCAACAATGAGCTTTTCGAGTGTGATTCGCGCAATTTCTCTTCTTACGGGGTCAAACCCGGATAAAATTACGGCTTCGGGAGTATCGTCGATAATAAGATCGATTCCCGTGAGTGTTTCGAGGGCTCTGATGTTTCGACCCTCACGGCCGATGATTCGGCCCTTCATTTCATCGTTGGGAAGAGCGACAACGCTGACAGTCGTTTCCGCGACCTGATCGGCGGCGCATTTCTGGATTGCATAGCCGATGATCTCGCGGGCTATTGAGTCCGCATTCTCTTTTGCTTCCTGTTCGATGTCCTTGACCATGATAGCGGCTTCGTGACGAACCTCGCTCTCAATGTTCTTGAGAAGGTATTCTTTAGCTTCCTCGGCCGAAAGTCCGGAGAGCTCTTCAAGCTTTTTGCGCTCCTGACCCTGAAGCTCAGTGAGCTTGTCCTTTTCCTCGTCAAGCTCTTTCATCTTCAGTGAAAGGTTTGCTTCCTTCTGCTCTAAAGCATCGGTCTTCTTATCGAGTGTTGCTTCCTTCTGGTGGAGCCTGTTTTCCTGTCGGGAAATCTCGCTCCGTCTTTCTTTGACTTCCCTGTCAAAATCCGATCTGTTCCTGTGAATTTCCTCTTTTGCTTCAAGCAAGGCTTCTTTTTTCTTGCTCTCGGCGTCCTTCAGTGCTTCATCGACGATTCTTTTCGCTTCGTCTTCCGCACTGCCAATCTCGGCTTCGGATATTTTGCGGTTATATGTAACGCCGGCTTTGAAAGCGACAATTCCGGCGATAACGGCAATTAAGATACCGATACCGAGACCAATGAATAAATACGTCATTAGTCTTTGCGACCTCCTTTATATAAAACGGGAATAATGGCATCACTAAAAAACATACAATTCCCGTATTATATTAATTGTATATGTTTTTTCGCAAAATGTCAAGTAAATATGAAAAGTTTAGCGTAAAAAATATTTTGGTAATTATACCTGACAATTTGGTAAGCGCATGGTATAATACACTTAAATAATGAAAAAAGAAAAATTTAATAATTATGATGTACTTCATTCATTTTTGGTTGAAATGCCGATTATGAAGGATATTTTGAGTTGCCCGTTATAAAGACAAGTAACCTTATGCCGGAAAAATTGATGCCGTTTTCAAAGGCAATGACGGCAAAAAAAAAATGCGGATTTTTAATCCGCATTTTTTTAAAGGCTTGCCGCCTTGACAGTGTTTTTCATAAGCATCGCGATGGTCATCGGGCCGACGCCGCCGGGAACGGGAGTGATCGCGCCGGCAACGCGCGCGGCGGATTCAAAGTCCACATCTCCGCAGAGCTTGCCTTCCTCGTCTCGGTTCATACCGACGTCGATAACGACCGCGCCTTCTTTTATCATATCGCCTGTGATGAATTTTGCCTTGCCGACCGCGGCAACCAAAATGTCCGCCCGGCGTGTGATCTCCGCGAGATTTTTCGTTTTGGAGTGGCAGACGGTGACCGTTCCGTTAGCGTGGAGAAGGAGCATTGCCTGCGGCTTTCCGACTATGTTGCTTCGGCCGACGACGACGCACTCCTTGCCCTCGGGGCTGATGCCGGACTCCTTTATAAGCTCCATCACGCCGGCCGGAGTGCATGGAAGGAAGTCAAAATTCCCGATCATGATCTTGCCGACGTTTGCCGGGGTGAATGCGTCCACATCCTTTTTTTCGCTGATGGCGTTGATGATCTTCTTCTCGTCAATGTGCGCGGGGAGCGGAAGCTGAACGAGTATTCCGTGGATCTTGTCCGAGCGGTTAAGATGATCGATGAGCTCCAAAAGCTCCGACTCGGTCACGGTCTCGGGAAAGGTGTATTCCTCAGAATATATGTTGCACGCCTCGCAGGCCTTTTTCTTGTTGTTGACATACACGCGCGACGCCGGGTCATTTCCGGCGAGTATTACCGCGAGACCCGGCCTTATGCCCTTCTCTCGGAGGGCGAGCGCCTCTTTTGCCACTTCCTCCTTTATCCTTGCCGAAACTTTTTTTCCGTCCAGTATTTGCATTAAAATTCCTTCTTTCATATTTTTCTCTGATAAGACAGTCAGGCCCGGTGCCGATCAGATCCTCGCGGCCGGCCTTGATGAGCGCCTTTCGGACAAGCTCATAGTTTTCGGGCCTTGTATATTGCAAAAGCGCTCTTTGCATGGCCTTTTCCTCACGCGATTTTGCGACATAGACCTTTTTCATCGTCCTCGGGTCAAGCCCTGTGTAGAACATCGCCGTCGCGAGTGTTCCGGGCGTGGGGTAAAAGTCCTGCACCTGTTGGGGGCGCATGTGCATTTTCTTCAGATACTGCGCTAAAATGATAGCGTCGTTTAATGTACTGCCCGGGTGGCTGGACATCAGATAGCAGACAAGATACTGCTCTTTTCCGGCATCGCGGCAGATCTTATAGTACTTATCGGTGAACCTCTCGAAAACGTCGCGCCCGGGCTTGCCCATGTATTTTAGCACATTGTCGGAAATGTGCTCCGGCGCAACCTTAAGCTGGCCGCTCACATGGTGGGCGCAAAGCTCGCGGAAAAATTCGTCGCTCTTGTCGGCCATCATATAGTCATATCTGATGCCGCTTCGGACGAACACCTTTTTAACGCCGGGAAGCGTTCTGAGCTTACGCAAAAGGTCAAGATATTCGCTCTCGTCCGCGTTGATGTTTTTGCACGGAGCGGGAAAGAGACACTCTTTGCCTCTGCACGTGCCCGTTTTTAGCTGCTTGTCGCAGGCCGGATAGCGGAAGTTTGCCGTCGGCCCACCGACATCGTGGATATAACCCTTAAAGTCCGGCTCATAGGTCAGATTCTTGGCTTCGTTAATTATCGAAGCCTCGCTTCGGGACTGCACGATCCTGCCCTGATGCATCGTGAGCGCGCAGAACGAGCACGAACCAAAGCAGCCGCGCGACGATGTGATGCTGAATTTAACCTCGGTAAGTGCCGGGATTCCGCCCATCGGTTCATACGACGGGTGATATTCCCTTGTATAGGGCAGTGAATACACCCTGTCAAGCTCGCGGCGCGTAAGCGGCATTGTCGGCACATTCTGGATAACATATTTGTCGCCGTGCTTCTGACAGAGCACGTGCCCTCTTATCGGGTCCTGCTCTTCGTATTCAATCAGGGCGGCCTTTGCATATGCCTCTTTTGAGGACACGACCTCCTCGTATGACGGGAGAATGACAGCGCCCTTTCTCGGCTTGTCGGATACGACGCATGTGCCGGGGATATTGTCCTTTATAAAGCCTAACTCCAGGCACTTTGCAAGTTCGACGGTCTGGTGTTCGCCCATACCGTAGGAGATAACGTCCGCCCCGGAATCAAAAATAATGCTTTTTTTGACCTTGTCCGACCAGTAGTCATAGTGCGCGAAGCGGCGAAGGCTCGCCTCAACTCCGCCTATGACGATCGGAATGTCGCCGAAAATGTGGCGCACGCGGTTTGAATAGACAGTAACGCACCGGTCGGGCCTGTAGCCCCTCTTTCCGCCGGGGGAATAGCTGTCCTCACTCCGCGGCTTTTTGCTCGCCGTGTAGTGGTTCACCATCGAGTCGATGACACCGCCGGAGATCATAACGCCGATCCTCGGCCGGCCGAACCTTAAAAAGTCGTCGTCTTTCGTGATGTCCGGCTGGGCGAGCATTCCGACGCGGTAGCCGGCGGATTCCAAAACTCTTGATATTATTGCGTGGCCGAAGGAGGGGTGGTCGACATACGCGTCGCCCGAGATGAAAAGAAAATCGATCTCGTCCCATCCGCGCGCTTCCATATCGGCTCTGTTGATCGGTAAAAATTCTGCTGGCATAAAATCTTCCTTAATAAAGTGTTATTCTGCCAGGGGAATGATGAGGTCGTCTTCCTCGGCAACGTCAAATGGAGCAATATCCTCTTCGGGAGCCGGGCTCTCGGGCTCATCCGGCCCGCTTCCGGCGAGAGACGCGCCATCGAGCATCGCGAGGTATTCGGCCTTGGTGACCAAAACGCGCCTCGGCTTGCTTCCCTCGTGAGGGCCGATGATACCGCGTGCCTCCATCTGATCGATCAGCCTTCCGGCGCGGCTGTAGCCGACGGAAAGCCTTCTCTGAACGAGCGATACAGAGGCCTGTCCGGCGTCAACGACGATCTCAATTGCCTTGGTCAAAAGGGGATCTGCGTCTCCGCCGCTCTCTTCTTCGCCTTCGGAATCGGTCTTTTCCTCACCGGATTTTTCAACCGCCTCCAGAACGTCCTCGTCATAGACAGCCTCTGACTCCTGCTTAACGAATTCGACTAATTTTTCAACCTCGTCGTCGGAGATAAACGCGCCCTGAACGCGCACGGGCTTACTTGCGCCCATCGGGTAATAAAGCATGTCGCCCTTACCCAAAAGCTTTTCTGCGCCGCCGGCGTCAAGTATCGTGCGCGAGTCGGTGTTGCTCGAGACGGCAAAAGCGATTCGTGACGGAATGTTGGCCTTGATAACACCGGTGATGACGTTGACGCTCGGCCTCTGCGTCGCGATGACGAGGTGCATGCCGGCCGCTCTTGCCAGCTGGGCAAGACGGCAGATATAGCTTTCAACGTCCTTCGACGCGACCATCATAAGGTCAGCAAGCTCGTCTATGATAATAACGATCTGCGGAAGGCGAGCCATGCCCTTTTTGTCCATCAGCTCGTTATAGCCTTTCAAATT
>ERZ779851.246-NODE-246-length-55927-cov-4.179142_pt1 | contig 55927 bp, 44 predicted proteins | sample MGYA00511094_ERZ779851 | MGnify/ENA primary metagenome ERZ779851 (study PRJEB29588, sample SAMEA2155512) | human gut metagenome | biome: human gut; feature: human-associated habitat; material: faeces | place: Denmark | collected 2008/2010 ...
GAATGCGTCCATCCCCGTGATAAACGCGGGCGACGGGGGGCATAACCACCCGACGCAGACTCTGGCGGATCTGCTTACCATAAAGCGCGAGAAGGGCGGCTTTTCGGGGATAACGATCGGCTTTTGCGGCGATCTTAAATTCGGGAGAACGGTGCACTCGCTCATAAATGCCCTTGCGCGTTATGAAAATGTCAAGTTCATTTTAATATCGCCCGAGGAGTTAAAGCTTCCGAGCTATGTCAAAAATGTGATAAAGGAAAAGAACCTTTCCTATGTTCAGACGACGAACTTGGAGAGCGTGATGGGCGAGCTTGATGTGCTTTATATGACGCGCGTTCAAAAAGAGCGCTTCTTTAACGAGGAGGACTATTTAAGGCTTAAGGACAGCTATATATTAACACCCGAAAAGCTTTTATCAGCACGTGAGGATATGATCGTGATGCATCCGCTTCCCAGAGTGAACGAGATCAGCGTCGCGGTGGACTCAGACCCCAGAGCGTGCTATTTTAAGCAGGTACTGAACGGAAAATATATGCGTATGGCGCTCATCAAAATGCTTTTGGAGGTGTGAGATATGAATATCGATTCAATAAAAAACGGCATCGTGATAGACCATATCACGGCCGGAAAATCGTTTTTAATATATTCGCTTTTGGGGCTGGACAAGCTCGGCACAACGGTCGCGCTGATAAAGAACGCGGCGAGCAAAAAGTCCGGCAAGAAGGACATAATAAAGGTGGACGGCGATTTTTACCCCGATACGGACATTCTGGGCTTTGTCGACCCCGGCGCGACGGTAAATATCATTAAGGACTCCGTCATCGTCGAGAAAAAGACGCTCGCACTGCCGGAAAAATTGGTCGGCGTTATAAAGTGCAAAAACCCCAGATGTATCACCTCGACGGAGCAGGAGCTTCCCGATATATTCAAACTGACTGACAGAAGCAGCGCTACATACAGGTGCATATACTGTGAGAGCAAAGGAGAAAGATAAATATGGCCGTTCGCTATAACGATAACAAAGAGATAGTTGAAAAAATCAAAGAGGGGTTAAAGAAAAAAGGCGGCTACTGCCCCTGCAAAATAGAAAAAACACCCGAAAACAAGTGTATGTGCAAGGAGTTTCGCGACCAGATAGCAGACCCCGATTTTGAAGGCTATTGCCACTGTATGTTATATTATAAGAGCAAATAAAAAACGCCCCGACAGGGGCGTTTTTTATTTGCCGATAAACTTATTTCGCCTCCCTCTGACGAGGCATGACTAAAAAAGACAACAAAGTCTTTTTTAGTCCGGTACGAAAAACCGTTCAAGGTTTTTCGTACGCTCTTAAAACCGCAAAGGCGTTTTTAAGGCGGCAAAATCGAAGATTTTGACGGAGAAAGAGAAGACGAGAGGTAATAAACTAATCGGTCAAGAGAGCGAACAATACTACCTTTCGGTCATCATATTTTGCACATTAAGGCGCTTAACTCTTTAAGCGCTTGTCGCTCTTTTTCGCCGCGTTCGTGCCGAAATACTGTAACAGCTGAACGATGACGATGAGCAAAACGACCGCCGTCAGCATTATAAGATACTGGTATCTGTAATAGCCGTAGTTGATCGCGATCTTGCCAAGTCCGCCGCCGCCGATGATACCGCTCATCGCCGAGTAGCCCAAAATAGTCGTCACCGCGATGGTGAGGTTTGAAATGAGCGAGGGCATAGACTCCGGGATTATTACCTTTGTTATTATCTGCATCGGAGTTGCGCCCATGCTCTGCGCCGCCTCGATGATGTTGGGGTTGACCTCACGAAGACTGCTTTCGGCAAGCCTTGCCACGAACGGGAACGACGCGATGACCAGGGGAACCATTGACGCGACCGTGCCGACCGATGTGCCGACGATGGCGCGCGTTAAGGGAATTACCATGATCATTAAGATAAGAAACGGCACGCTTCTTAAAAGGTTTATCACCGTTCCGATTATCCATAAAAGCCACGAGGGGAGGGGGCGAACACCGCCCTTTTCGCCGGCAACGAGCAATATTCCCAAGGGAAGGCCGATTATGACGGCAAAAAGCGTTGACAAAAGCGTGACATAGATCGTTTCCCAGGTCGCGATAAGAAACTCGGACTTAAATACGGAGATGAACTTTTCAACCTCGCCTGTCGAGAAAAAATTATTCAGAAATGCTGTAATCATCGTCCGTGACCTCCTCTACAATAACATCGGCTATCTTCGTTAAATATTTCTTGGCGGATGAAAGCGTCTCGTCAGAATCCGGAAGGCCTAATAGCATATTGCCGTAGACCTTGTCGCCTATGATCTTTGTCGACGCGGCGAGTATGTTTGCGGCGATGCCCTTGTCGATCGCCATCTGGGTGATCAGGGGCTTGCCAGCGGCATATGCGCCGTTAAACACGACTCTGATTCTGCGCTCGCCCGAGTTTTTAACGGGATTGTTCGACCCGTCGGGGAATACCAGCCGTTTTGCCGCCGCGGATTTGGGAGCGGAGAAAACGTCGCTCACAAGCCCCTCCTCGACAACATGGCCGCCGTCCAAAATGGCGACGTGATTGCAAATTTCTTCGACAACGCTCATCTGATGCGTGATGATGATGACGGTTATGCCCATCTTTTTATTTATGTCTTTTATAAGCTCCAGAATCGAGTGCGTCGTCTGCGGATCAAGAGCGCTTGTCGCCTCGTCGCAAAGGAGCACTTCAGGGTCCGTCGCAAGGGCGCGCGCAATGGCGATCCTTTGCTGCTGGCCGCCCGAAAGCTGTGCCGGATAGGCGTTCGCCTTGTCGGGAAGGCCGACTATTTTAAGAAGCTCGGCCGCTCTTTTTTTAGCCTCCGACTTTTTAACGCCGGCAAGCTCCAAAGGAAAGCAGATGTTTTTAAGGCATGTCCTTTGCATCAAAAGGTTGAACGACTGAAATATCATCGTCACCTTTCTTCTGATCTTTCGAAGCTCGGCATCGGAAAGCGAGCCCATGTCGCGGCCGTTTATCAAAACGGCGCCCTTTGTCGGCCTCTCTAACATATTGATGCACCGAACGAGCGTGCTTTTTCCCGCGCCGCTCATGCCGATGATTCCGTAAATGTCGCCGTCATTGATCGAAAGGCTGACATCCGAAAGGGCGTTAAAGTCCTTTCCGTTGACCTTGAATGTTTTCTGAAGATCTTTAATCTCTATCATATTAAACACTCCGTTTAAATGTAATACTTGTATGATAGCATTTCGGCGCTCTTTTGTCAAGAAGTTTAGCCCCATCGGGCCGGGCGATGCGCGCCTTAAAAGAAAAATATATCAAAAAAACGGTTACAATTTGAATATGATTGGTGAAAAAGCTATTTTGAATGAATTTATAGCAAATAAAAATGATATATCGTTGACAATTTATATCAAAAATGCTATACTTAAAAAATAAGGAGGCGGTTATATGGAGGATACTCTATGCATTTCCAGGTTAAAGAGCATGAGAAAGACCGCGAAAAAGGCCGAGGTGCGGCTTATCGACACGGTGATGTGCCATATATCCGATATGGATAACTGCACGATTTCATCACTCGCGGCCGAGGCCGGCGTGAGCTATGCAACGGTCTGCCGGTTGCTTGAAAAGATCGGCGTATCAGGCTTTAAGGAGTTTAAAAAGGTCTTATCTCAAGCACCGAAAAAAGAAAAAAAAGAGGAAATAACGCCTGACAATCTGGCGATATGCGACCGCGTTTGCACAGAATCATTAAAAATGGTCGAAAATTGCAAAGAGAGCCTTAAAAACGGCGTTTTGGACAGGGCGGTCGAAGCGCTTTCAAATGCCGGAACGGTGATGTTTACGGGGCTCGGCGCGTCCGCCGTCGCGGCACGGTATGCCTATATCGGTTTTCTCGGCATACTTCCGCAGTGCTTTTTCAGCAACGATATGATAATGGCGAAGATGAAGGCTTCGCTCTTAAATAAGGGAGACGTGCTTTTTGCCGTTTCCTCCTCGGGAAAGACGAAGCCGGTGACGGAGGCGGCAAAGATCGCAAGAAGCTCCGGCGCGGCGGTGATAAGCTTGACCGACGGGGCGGACTCTCCGCTTTCCGGCGTTTCGGACATCGTGATAGATTCCGGCGCGGAGGGCGAAAATTATTACGAGGCGGATATTCCGCTCATTCAGGGGCAGATAACGGCGATAAATGTGCTATATACCTGTGTTTACAAGAAAATTAAAAGCGAGAAAGAAATTAAAGGGGCGGTTAGAAGTGACAAAGCTTGATGATGCAAGAAACGAGATAAACGGCGTTGACGAAAAAATGGCGGAGCTTTTCGAGCGCAGAATGAAGGCCGTGGCGGACGTTGCGGAGTATAAGATCGAGAACGGACTTCAGGTGTTTGACGCGTCGCGTGAGGCGTTCGTCATCGAAAAGAATTTAAAATACATAAAAGATAACGCCTTGAAAAGCTATTATACGGACTTTATCGAGAACACGATGAGAATCTCAAAAAACTATCAGAGAAGGCTCATTAACGGGCGCACCGTCGCATATGCCGGCGTACCCGGCGCATTCGCGCACGAGGCGGCGATGGAGATATTCGAGAAGGCTGTCTATAAGCCGTACCCGAACTTTAAGAAGGCCTATGAGGCGGTCGAGTCCGGCGAGTGCGACTGCGCGGTGCTCCCGATCGAGAACAGCTTCGCAGGCGACGTCGCGCAGGTGATGGACCTTGCCTTTTTCGGCGATCTTCACATCACCGGGATATATGACCTTGAGATAACGCATAACCTTTTGGCAAAACCCGGCACGAAAAAAGATGAGATAAAGACGGTCGTAAGCCACTCGCAGGCGCTTTCCCAGTGCGAGAAATATATCGAGGATAACGGCTTTTCGGCAAAAGAATGCGAAAACACGGCGGTTGCCGCAAAGCTTTGCGCCGAGGGCGGCGATAAGTCGGTCGGCGCGATAGCCTCCGAGGCCGCGGCAAAGATATACGGCCTTGAAGTTTTGGAAACAAACATAAATCAGAGCAGCAACAACACGACAAGGTTTGCCGTTTTCTCAAAGGCGCCGAACGCGGATTCTGAATTAAATAAGCACTTTGTGATGTTCTTCACCGTTAAAAACGAGGCCGGAGCCCTGGGAGAAGCGATAAGAACCATCGGTAAATACGGCTATAACTTAAAGGCATTAAAGAGCCGCCCGACAAAGGAGCTCATCTGGGACTATTACTTTTATGCCGAAGGAACGGGCTCGCTGATCGGCGGAAACGGCGAACAGATGCTTTCGGAGCTTAAAAAGGTGTGCAACGAAATAAAGGTTGCCGGAAGCTTTGAAAAGGAAGTTAAATTGAAGGACGGCGGTGAAGAAAAATGAAGTTACGGGTCGAGCTCGGGCGTGACAGTTACGACATCACGATCGAAAAAAATGCGATAAAAAAGGCCGGAGAGCTTTTTAACCTTAACAGAAAGGTAATGATAGTGACCGATTCCGGCGTGCCCGAAGAATACGGCGACGAGGTCTATGACCAGTGCAAAGAGGCTTCTATCACAGTGATTCCCGAGGGCGAGAAAAATAAAAATTTTGAAATGATCGAGACAATCCTTGGCTGTATGATAGAGCGCGGCTTCACGCGCGGCGACGCGGTTGTCGCTGTCGGCGGCGGTGTCGTGGGCGATATGGCAGGCTTTGCCGCGTCGATCTATATGCGCGGAATCGACTTTTACAATATTCCGACGACGGTGCTTTCACAGATGGATTCCTCCATCGGCGGAAAGACAGCGGTCGATTTTAAAAACTATAAAAACGCTGTCGGCTCGTTCTATCAGCCCAAGGGCGTTATAATAGACCCTGTGCTGATCGAGACGCTTCCCGACATCGAGGTCGCGTCCGGCCTTGCCGAGAGCGTCAAGATGGCCGCGACGTTCGACGAGGAGCTTTTTAAGCTTTTTGAAACGGAGGACGACCCGGTCGATAACTATGAGGAGATAGTCACGCGCTCACTAATGATTAAGAAAAAAGTCGTCGAGGAGGACGCGAAGGAGACGGGTGTCCGGAAAGTCTTGAATTTCGGGCACACGATCGGCCACGCGATCGAGTCGACATCGGGTCTGGGCAAGTTCACGCACGGTCAGTGCGTCGCCTTCGGAATGATGTATACCTCCACGGGCGAGGCGAAGGAGCGGATCAGAAACGCGCTTTTAAACCTTGAATTGATGACGAGATACAAAGTCACGGCGAGCAAGATATTATCCGCCGTGACGCACGACAAAAAGTCCCGCGGCGACAAGGTCTCGATGGTGTTCTGCGACAAGATCGGAACGTACCGCATCGAGGATAAGACGCTTGACGAGATAAAAGAACTGGTCAAAAAGGTTCAGAAGGAGGATGCCGAATGAAAAATTCCTTTGGGGACGCTATAACCCTTTCGATCTTCGGTGAAAGCCACGGTGAGGCGATCGGCGCGCTCATCGATTCGCCGCCTCCGGGACTTAAAGTCTCAAAAGAAGAGATAGCGTTTTATCTTAAAAAGCGCCGCCCGGCAGGGCTCGTTTCAACGGCCCGGGTCGAGGCGGACGAATACAGGATCCTAAGCGGCGTTTATAACGGTATGACGACCGGAACGCCCGTAATGATCGAGATTCCCAACACCGCGCAAAGGAGCGGCGATTATAAAGCCATCTCGTCGCTCGCGCGCCCGTCCCACGCGGACGTGGCGGCATACTCAAAATATCACGGCTTTGAGGACAGACGGGGCGGAGGGCACTTCAGCGGAAGGATCACCGCGGCGTTAGTCGCCGCCGGCGCGCTCTTTATGCCTGCGCTCAACAAAAAGGGTATTAAGATCGGCACTCACGTTTTAAGGTGCGCCGGAGTGAGCGACCGTGAGTTTATAAATTACGATGAGGACATAGAAAAGCTAAGGCCGATGAATTTTCCCGTTCTTTCAGACGAGGCCGGAGAAAAGATGCAGGAAAAAATTCTTGCGGCGCGCTCGGAGTTAGATTCAGTCGGAGGAGTGACAGAGACCGTTATAACAGGGCTTATGCCCGGCCTCGGTGAGCCTTATTTTGACAGCCTGGAGAGCCGCCTTTCGCACGCAATGTTCTCGCTCGGCGGCGTTAAAGGCATCGAATTCGGAAAAGGCTTTGCCATTTCCGATATGAGGGGGAGCGAGGCGAACGACCCGTTTTATATGAAGGACGGCAAAGTTTTAACGCGCACGAACAACAACGGCGGTATAAACGGCGGAATATCGAACGGAATGCCCGTCATCTTCCGCCTGGCGGTAAAGCCCACGCCGTCCATCGCAAAAAAGCAGAAAACTGTGGACTTTGAAAAGGGTACAGACAGCGAGATAGAGATAAAGGGCAGGCACGACCCGTGCATCTGCCACAGGGTCGGCTGTGTTGCCGAATGCCTGACGGCGTTCGTGCTGGCGGATATTATCACCGCGCGGTTCGGCACGGATTACCTTGCACTCTAAGGGGGCGGCAAATTGGAATACGGCTGTATCGGCAAAAAGCTGGGGCACAGCTTTTCGAAAGACATTCACGCTCTTTTGGCGGACTATAAATATGAACTATGTGAAATTCCGGAGGACTCTCTTTCGGACTTTATGAAAAAGGCAGACTTTAAGGCGATAAATGTGACGATTCCCTATAAAGAAAAGGTCATCCCGTTTCTTTCGTATATAAGTCCGGAGGCAGAGGCGATCGGCGCTGTCAACACTATCGTGAACAATGGCGGCCGCCTTTCGGGTTATAACACGGACTTTGCCGGAATGAGAAGCCTCATATTAAAAACCGGAATCGACCCCGAGGGAAAAACGGCGCTCATTTTGGGCACGGGCGGAACGAGCAGAACGGCCGCGGCGGTCTTGAAAAGCCTCGGCGCGAAGGAGATAAAAAGAGTCTCGCGCTCGGGAAAAGACGGGGCGCTGACCTATGACGAGGCGTATGAAAATTACTCCGGCGCCGAGATAATAGTAAACACGACGCCGGCCGGAATGTTTCCCGATACCGAAGGCGTGAGCGTTGACATAGAAAGGTTCCCTCACCTTACGGGAGTGATCGACGCGGTGTATAATCCGCTTCGGACGAACCTCATATTATCGGCAAAAAAGCGCGGGATCAAAGCGTCGGGCGGGCTTTATATGCTGGTCGCCCAGGCGTTTTACGCATACCGGTATTTCACGGGCGACGAGGGCGACGAGAGCGTGATAAATAAGATATACAAAAAGATATTATCGGAAAAAGAGAACATCGTGCTCACCGGAATGCCGGGCTCAGGCAAGACCACACTCGGAAAGATCATCGCAAAGAAAACGGGAAAAGCGTTTTACGACACGGACGACGAGATAAAAAATATGTTATCGTCATCGCCGGATGAGATAATAGCCTCCGAGGGTGAGGCGTCCTTCCGCGAAAAGGAGACGGCGGCCGTGAAAAAGCTTTCCGGCCTTACGGGCGCTGTGATTGCGACCGGCGGCGGAGCGGTGTTAAAAGAGGAAAACATCACCGCGCTTAAGCGGAACGGAAAAGTCGTCTTTATCGACAGGCCGATAGAATTTATTAAGCCGACGGCTGACAGGCCGCTCTCGTGCGACATGGAAAAGCTTTCAGCGCGTTATAGCGAGCGATACCCGATTTATTTGGGCACGGCGGACATAAAAATCGTTCCCGGGATAGACAGAAAGAGGAACGCCGAAAAAATTATAAGGAGTGTTTCGGGTGAAGATACTGGTAATTAACGGGCCTAACATCAATATGCTCGGAATAAGGGAAAAGGAGATATACGGAAGCGGGAGCTATGACGACCTTTGCGCTCTGATAAAAAAGCACGCCGATGAAAAAAATATTGATGTCACGCTTTTTCAGTCCAACCACGAGGGCGACATTGTGGACGAGATTCAAAAGGCTTATAAAAAGTTTGACGGGATAGTCATAAACCCTGCGGCATACACGCACACGAGCGTCGCTATATTGGACGCGCTCTCGGCAGTGAAGATTCCGACGGTCGAGGTGCATATATCCGACGTTTCAAAAAGGGAGGATTTCAGGCAGATAAGCTATGTCAGGTTAATCGCAGAAAAAACGATAATGGGCAAGGGTTTTTCGGGCTATCTTGAAGCGATGGACTACCTTTCGGAGAGAGCAAAATGAACGTAACGATAAAAAAACACGCCCTTTCGGGCACAATCACGGCGCCGCCTTCAAAGAGTGCGGCGCACAGAATGATAATTGCCGCCTCGCGGGCGGACGGCGAATCCGTCATCAATAACGTCGCGATGTCGGAGGATATTAAGGCGACGGCAGAATCGGTCAAAAGGCTCTCGGCGGACGTGGAGTTTTCAGGCTCATCGGTCAAAATAACCGGGAACAGGAAAAAAAGAGGGGAGGAGCTTTTCGCAAACGAGAGCGGAAGCACACTAAGGTTTTTGCTACCCTTGTGTTTGGACGGCGAGGAGCACACGATAACCGGCGCGAAAAGGCTTTTTGAGCGGCCGCTGACAGTTTATGAGGACATATTTAAAAGCTCCGGCATTTATTATAAAAAGACGGAGAACTCCATAACTGTCAAAGGGCGCTTGACTCCCGGAGAATATGAGATCCCGGGCGATATCAGCAGTCAGTTCATCACGGGTCTTTTGCTCGCGCTTCCCGAGTGCCCGGGCGAGAGCAGAATAAAGGTCACCGGTAAGTTTGAGAGCCGCTCATATGTGCTGATGACGCTTGCGGCGCTGAAGGCCTTCGGGGTCGATATAGAGTTTTCGGGAAACGAATTTATCATTACGGGAGATATGCACTACAGGAAAAACAACGTGACGGTCGAGGGGGACTGGTCAAACGCCGCGTTTTTCAAGGCGCTCAGCCTTTTCGGCTCGCATGTTACCGTCACCGGTCTGTCAAAAGATTCGTTTCAGGGCGATAAGGTTTGCGATGAGCTCTTTGAAAAAATAAAAAGCGGCCGCGCAAAAATTTCGCTTGCCGATTGCCCGGACCTCGCGCCTGTATTATTCGTCGCGGCGGCGCGGTGCTCCGGCGCGGAGTTTTACGATACGAGGCGCCTTAAAATTAAAGAGAGCGACAGAGCCGGCGCAATGGCGGCGGAGCTTTCGAAAATGGGCGTTGATGTCACGGTCGGCGAAAACACGGTCACGGTCGGGAGCGGGCTTAGGGCGCCGTCCGAACCGCTCGACTCGCACAACGATCACAGGATCGCGATGGCGCTTTCCGTCGCGCTGACGGAGACCGGCGGCACGATAAAGGGCGCAGAGGCGGTCAAAAAAAGTATGCCGGACTTTTACGGCGAAATGATAAAGCTCGGAGCGGAGGTTGTGGCAGATGAAGATAACTGAAGACACAAATATTTTGATAATAGGACTGGGGCTTTTGGGCGGAACATACGCAAAGGCGCTGTCAAAAAAGGGCTATAAGGTCTCGGCGATAACGAAGGAGCAGGCGGACATCGATTATGCGCTCTGTTCCGGTCTCATCGGCTACGGCACGACCGAGGTTTCGGAAGAGCTTATAAAAAAGAGCGACCTTATCATATTCGCGCTCTATCCCAAGATATTTATAAGCTGGATAAAAGAGCACGGCGAAAAAATCAAGCCCGGCACGCTTGTGACGGACGTTACCGGCGTTAAAGGCAAGGTCGTTAAAAAGGTTCAGCATATGCTGCCCGAGGGAGTTGAATTTATCGCGGCGCACCCGATGGCCGGGCGCGAGGTGAGCGGCGTCGAAAATGCGGACGAGAGAATTTTCGAGGGCGCAAACTACATCGTCGTTCCGACAGATAAGAACACGCCCGAGGCGACAGAGGCCTGCAAAGAGCTCGGCAAAATTTTGGGGTTTGCCACGATAAGTGAGCTTTCGGTGGACGAGCACGATGAGATGATCGCGTATTTGTCCCAGCTCACGCACTGCATCGCAGTGTCGCTGATGTGCTCGAGCGAAAACCCCTATATCGGAAAATACACGGGCGACTCGTTCCGCGACCTGACCAGAATCGCGAAGATAAACGAGGATATGTGGACGGAGCTTTTCATGATGAATAAGGACAAGCTCTTGCACGAAATGAATATGTTCATTCTCCAGATAATGAAAATGGAGGATATGTTAACCACGGGCAATACCGAGGACATGAAGGCAATGATGCGTTACGCAAAAAATAAGCGAATTAGCTTTGATAAAAATATGAGGTGATTAAAATGAGTATGAATTTCTTAAGAAAACTGCCGATTCCGATGGAGATCAAGGACGAATATCCCATCACAAAGAAAATGGAAGAGGTCAAGGAAGCACGCGACGCGGAGATAAAGAAGGTGTTCCGCGGCGAATCGGACAAGTTCCTTCTTATCATCGGCCCCTGCTCGGCAGACGAGAAGGACTCGGTTATGGACTATATCGAGCGCCTTAAAAGGGTCGAGGAGAAGGTGTCCGACAAGATCATCATCATTCCGAGAATCTACACAAACAAGCCCAGAACGAACGGGAGCGGATATAAGGGAATGCTCCACCAGCCCGACCCCGAGGGTAAGCCCGATATGTTAAAGGGCATCATCGCGATAAGAGATGTGCATCTTACAGCGCTCCGCGATTACGGCCTCTCGTCGGCGGACGAAATGCTCTATCCCGAAAACTACAGATACCTTTCGGATCTTTTGTCCTATGTTGCGATCGGCGCAAGGTCGGTTGAAAATCAGCAGCACCGTTTGACGTCGAGCGGTCTTTCCGTTCCGGTCGGAATGAAGAACCCCACCGAGGGCGACTTTTCGATAATGTTAAATGCGGTAAGCGCGGCTCAGCATTCGCACACCTTCTTATACAGAGGGTGGGAGGTCAAGAGTGAGGGCAACCCCTACGCGCACACCATCTTGAGAGGATATATGGATAACTACGGCAGAAATATCCCGAACTATCACTACGAGGATATTATGCGCCTCTATGAGGAATACGCGAAGTTCTCGCTTGAAAATCCTGCCGTGATCGTGGACACGAACCACGCAAACTCAGGTAAGAAGTATTTAGAGCAGATAAGAATTTCCAAAGACGTTATGCACAGCCGCAAGGAAAATGCCGACATCAGGAAGTTCGTCAAGGGCCTCATGATCGAAAGCTATATTGAAGACGGCGCACAGAAGATCGGCGAATGCGTATACGGCAAGTCGATCACCGATCCCTGCCTCGGCTGGGAAAAGAGCGAAAAGCTCATCTACGACATCGCAGAGCTTGTATAAAACGCAAATATCACAGGCAAAATGACGTAGTGTATTCTTATGAATTTTTACACATATCCTCGCAAAAGAGGTTTAAAAAGTATCATAAAGATGAAAATTTAATATTGCCCGAAAGAGCGGGAAAACCGTTGGTATTTCTGCTCTTTCGGGCTTTTTTCTTTACCGTGACGGTTCTTTTTTGGGCACGGAAGGGGTCGAAAACGGTAATATGTTGACCTTGAAAAGGCGAAATTCTTAAACTATAATGTAATTAAAGGAATTGCCTTATAAGCGCACGCATTTATGCGAAATAAAGGGCAAATGAAAACAAGGAGGAATTAAATTGAAGAAAACATTATCGGTAGCAGTCCTTTTGTGCATGATGACAATGCTCATAACCGCACTCGGCACTGTTACCTCGTTTGCGGCACTTGCACCGGATGAGCTTGACATTTCGTCGTGCACCGTGATCGGCGAGGAAAAGGGCGGCTCATCCACCGAACCGTTGAAAAACGCAAACGGAGAGGTCGACCTTACAAAGCTCATTGACGGCAATAAGGAGGAAAACGTCACAATCGGAGCAAAATACAATACCGAGACAGGCAAATGGGAAACGCTTAATACACCGGCCTACAGGATTATCATCGAGCTTGACGGAACACAGAGCTTTTCAGGAATGCGGGCATATTACAGAGCAGGAACTTACAGTGACTGGAACGGTGTGCTCGATAACTGGAGCGCATATGTTATGTTCAGCGGAGAAACAGCATGGCATAAGCTCGGCAATACATGGAATATGGGCCAGCACGTGACGCCGCAGACAATAGCACCGGGATATAACGTATCCAATGTGTCAAAGATTTGCTTTTATGTTGCCAATGTGAAGGGCAGCTGCTCAAGCTATCTTGTGCTTCCCGAGATCGCACTCGTCTGTGCGGACGAATCGAATAACACGTTTAAATCGACAAGCGAGATAACGGCAATTCCGGCGGCAGAGGCGGCGATCGACGCGATAGGTGAGGTCACAAAATCAGCCGACTGCCTCGCGAAGATCGAGGCGGCCGAGAAAGCCTGCGCCGCATTTACTGATGAACAGCTTACAAGAGTCAGAAACTACTCTGCGCTTTTGGCGGCGAGGGCGGCTTATGACGCACTTTCGTCCACCCTGGCGGACGATGAGATCAGCTTAAAGGGCCATGCCGTGACAGGAACGGACAAAAACGGCAAGGCGCTCACCAATTCAAAAGGCGAGGTCGACCTTACAAAGCTTATCGACGGAGAGGAGACGAACATCACCATCGGTGCGGAATACACCTCGTCCAGATGGGAAACCTATAACGAAATGTCCTACAACATTGACATTGCACTTGACGGAACGGAAAGCTTTTCCGGAATGAGAGTTTATCACAAGGCAAACGCGTGGACAAACTGGGACGGTGTTTTGAACGACTGGAACGTGTTCGTTATGTTTAATGGCGAGACCGAGTGGAAAAAGCTTGCCTATGACTATAATAGATTAGTCGATAAGGACGGAAACAAAATAACGAACGTTCCCAACGGCACTATCGGTGCGACGGCCACCCTTTTCGGCTATAATGTTTCAAATGTTAAGGCGGTTCGCTTCCAGATGCTTAATAATGTGACGCAGGGCGGCATTCCGGCATCATACATCGTTGTTCCCGAGATCGCGCTCATCGGAGCGGACGATACGAAGACGACCTTCACCGTCTCGGCAGATATTAGCAGCGTTAATCCTGTCATCGTTAATATCGATTCTCTGGGCGAGGCATCTCTTACCTCTGAATTCAGCAAAAAGCTATCAACGCTCGAGGCGGCATATGCCGCGCTTAGTGAGAGTCAGAAGGCGCTTGTAATAAATTATCACAAGCTCACCGCAGCAAGAGATGAATATAATAGCCTCTTAAAGGCGGCGCTCACCCTCACCGTGACGGCTGACTCGGGCGTGTACTCGGATAAAACGGGCGTTATACGCTTTATCTCAACGTTTAACACCATTCCCGTGGCGGCCGAGATCGAAAGCTACGGAACATACGTGTTAAACTTTAACGCGTTTAAATCCGGGGAAGACTGGAAGGAGAGCCAGTGCGCCGTGTTCACAAGTGAGGCGGACGGAGCACCGGAGGACGGCGAGTCCTTCGCTGTCGACCTTTATGTGCCTGAGGCGAACCTTTCGGATAACGTTGCGGCAATGAGCTTTGTTAAGGTAAAAGGATATGACTATCCGATCCTTACATATTTCATGTCCGGCGTGAACGTTCTCGGCATCAATACTGATGTAAAGAACTTAGGTGAGAAGAGCAAATAAAAGGGGGTAATATGATGAAAAAACAGTATGAAAGCCCTTTGATGAAGGCAGTTACTATCGAAACGAAAGACATTATTCTTGCAAGCGGAACGCCCGACGTGCTTCTGGGTGAGAACATCAAGAAAAAGAAAGAGATCTTGGATATTGACTGGAACTAAATAGCGCATTGCAAGGACAGAAAAAAATATCTGCCCTTGCAATTTGTTTATCATTAGGCTTAGGAGGGCAAAAATATGCTTAAAAAAGTTTTGGCGGTCATAACGGTTCTTTCGGTCATGTTCTCGCTCATCGGGGCGTTTTCCGTGAGCGCGAAGGACGAGACGGTCTATGTTTCGCCTAAAAGCGGCGACGACTCGGGTGCAGGAACTTTGGATTCGCCTTATAAGACCTTTGAACGGGCGTTTGACGGCGTGACGGCGGATAATTTAACCATCGTGCTGTTAGACTCTGCCACGGTCACGGGCTCGGGCACATACGCAAACAACAAGACGAACGCGAAAAACACTGTCGTTACCGGCATCACGCCCGATGTGGAGCTTGATTTTTCTTCCGTCAGCGCGGTAGTGATGAGGCGAAGAGTATCTTATGACAACATAACACTTAAATTTAAATCGAGCACGCCTTACTATGTGAGCGGCCACAGCGTCACCTTCGGCGAGGGCGTTTCGATGCCGAACAGGATCATTCTTTATGCCGGCGGCTTCTGGGCGGATGTTTCAGCCACCGACCTTACGGTTCGGGGCGGCTCATACTCTCACATCTTCGGCGGAGGGTACTACAGCAAAGTGCTCGGAAACACGATGTTAAAGGTCGGTGGAAAGACGAACGCAGCCGACGGTTCGGGCGCGGCATGCCCCTGCTTAATATACGGCGGAGGCGACAGGGGAAAGGTAACCGGCTCGTCCAACATTGATTTTTCGGAAAATGCGGTCGCGCATTACATAATCGGCTCGGGTCACATCTCGGGCGATACGGTCGACGGCGGCTCATATATTAACATTTCCGGCGGAAAGGTGATGAACGTCTACGGCGGCGCGGCCGGCGAAAACGCGGCAGAGGTCACGGCGGACACGCACATTAAGATGACCGGCGGCCTTGTCGAGGCGCTCTTCGGCGGAAGCGAAAACAAGGGCATGACGGGAAATACCTATATCTATGTTTCCGGGGGCGACGTGTCGCGCCGCATCTTCGGCGGATGCTATAACGACTGGGGGCTTTCCTGGGACTCGGACTATTATGTCGAAGGCTCGACGAACGTTATTTTATCGCCGGGCGCAAAATATATCACCGGGACAGAGCTTGCCGCAGGCGAGCGCGATAATATGGGCATATTTGCCGGAAGCAGAAGAAAAGAAAACCATAAAGACGAGGTCAGCACCGTGTTGTATTTGGCCGGGTGCGACGAGAAGTTGGGCGACAGGAGCGGCTGGTCGGGCGTTTTTTCGCCACACGAGGACTATGTTGAAAAAAGCAGGGCCGATGTATTTTATATGAGCGGCGGCTACAGCGTGAAAAAGGGCGGCGACGAGAAGGGCACATTTTCCTCTCTCGGCCTCGCGTTTGAAGAGGCGAAGAACGCCGGGGAAGGCTACGGGATCTATACATCCGACGGAAAGGCGATCTTCATCTCGGGCGATGAAAATTACGATCCGGATATGACGGACGGCGACAAAAAAGCCGCCGAAGCGGTTGCCGCGCTGATAACGGCGATCGGCACGCCCGAGTTTTCGGACGAATGCAATGAAAAGATAAAGGCGGCGGAAAAGGCTTACTATGCGCTTACCGAAAAGGGAAAGAGCCTTGTTTCAAACTACGGCGACTTAAAGGCCGCGCGAAAGTTTTATAATTCAAACCTGACTCCTCTTGATTTAGACGAGCTCGTTATTCTCGGCAAAAACATCGTCGGCACGGATATAAACGGCGCGGTGCTTAAAAACGCCAAAGGCGAGATTGATATGACGAGACTTATCGACACACAAAACACAAACACCGAGTTCGGCGCGTCATACAACTCGGGCTGGGAAATTTACAACACGGTTCCCTATAATGCCGACATTTATCTGGACGGGGACGAGTCGTTTTCCGGAATAAGGGTTCACCACAAGGCGAACGCATGGTCAAACTGGAACGGCGTTTTGAATGACTGGAACGTGTTCGTTATGTTCGAGGGCGAGACAGAGTGGAAAAAGCTTGCCTACGACTCTAACAGAAAGGTCGATAAGGACGGCAACAAGATAACGAACGTTCCCAACGGCACTATCGGTGCGACGGCCACCCTTTTCGGCTATAATGTTTCAAATGTTAAGGCGGTTCGCTTCCAGATGCTTAATAATGTGACGCAGGGCGGCATTCCGGCATCATACATCGTTGTTCCCGAGATCGCGCTCATCGGAGCGGACGATACGAAGACGACCTTCACCGTCTCGGCAGATATTAGCAGCGTTAATCCTGTCATCGTTAATATCGATTCTCTGGGCGAGGCATCTCTTACCTCTGAATTCAGCAAAAAGCTATCAACGCTCGAGGCGGCATATGCCGCGCTTAGTGAGAGTCAGAAGGCGCTTGTAATAAATTATCACAAGCTCACCGCAGCAAGAGATGAATATAATAGCCTCTTAAAGGCGGCGCTCACCCTCACCGTGACGGCTGACTCGGGCGTGTACTCGGATAAAACGGGCGTTATACGCTTTATCTCAACGTTTAACACCATTCCCGTGGCGGCCGAGATCGAAAGCTACGGAACATACGTGTTAAACTTTAACGCGTTTAAATCCGGGGAAGACTGGAAGGAGAGCCAGTGCGCCGTGTTCACAAGTGAGGCGGACGGAGCACCGGAGGACGGCGAGTCCTTCGCTGTCGACCTTTATGTGCCTGAGGCGAACCTTTCGGATAACGTTGCCGCGATGAGCTTTGTTAAGATAAAAGGGTATGATAACCCGATTACGACGTATTTTAAGAGCGTGAGCGTTTTAAATATCAACGAAAAGGTTAAAAACCTCGGCGACAGATGATGTGACTTTATTTAACTTTTTATCGGGTGCAAAAAACGCGTTAAGTGCAGATTTTCCCTTTGATAATGCGGTTTTGCAAAAAAACACGATAGACCGTAAATGCGCATAATATTACCTATGATGGCACGATTAATTACTTGTTCCCGAGTGGCGGCTGTGCTATAATCAAATTACAACTTTTAAGAGGAGGGCAATTTTATGAGGAAGAAAATGGCGGCGCTGCTTTGTGCCGTTATGCTGGTATCGGGCGTTTTCACGAGCGCCGCGGCGGACACGGTTCTGACCGCGAAGGACGTTACAGTGAAATCTGAGACCGGCGTTACGCTTGACGGAACGATCAAAAAATGGAACGAGGGCGGCTATGTCGGCTTTAAGGTGAATATGACCGGCGTTAAGTCCGTCAGCATGGAGGTGGACGCGAAGATCGTTAATTGGACAAACGGCGAAGCGTTCAGAATAAGGCTCGACGACCCGTATAAGGGCGCGATGCTCGGCTATGTTATCATCAATAAGAGCGGAAACGTGACATGGCATTTAAATATTGCGGGAAGCTATGAGGGCGAGCACACGCTCTATGTTGTGCAGAACTATCACGTTCTTGAACTGCTCGAGATAAAGAGCATCACACTCTCCGACAAGACCTATACCGAGGAGAAGAGAACTCCCGTTTCTGACGATGTTATAATCGATAACTATCACGACACCTGGGTCGCGACGGATTCGCTCGGAAGAAGCCTTGCGGACTACTCCGAGGCAGGGCCGGTCAAAGAGGGCACTCACAAGGTCGGCATTTTTTACTGGACGGCGCTTCAGATCGGCAAGTCCGCGATAATCGCGAAGGACGTCATTGCGGAGTACCCCGAAGCGAAAGAGGACTTTTACCACAAGGCGTGGGAGCAGGGAACGGACACCAGCATTTACTGGGGCGAACCGCTTTTGGGCTTCTACTCCTCAAATGAATACTGGGTATACCGCCGTCACGCGGTGATGCTTGCCAACGCCGGGGTCGACTTCATTTTGTTCGATTGCACGAACGCAGACCGTGCGTTTGTCGAGTACGGCGGACTGTGTTTTGAGGCCTTCGGCGACGCGAGAGCCTCGGGCGTCAATGCGCCCAAGATCTCGCTCTACACACCCGGAACAAAGGCGAGCGTTGACAACTGGCACATGATGGAAGCGGCTTATCTTAACTTTTTTGCGGACGACCGCTATTCTGACCTCTGGTTCACGGTTGACGGAAAGCCTCTGATCGTTGCCGGCGAGTGGACTGCGAGAATGGGAAAGAGCAACAAAGAGGACACGGCGGAGCAGGAGCTTCGCGAAAAGATCGAGAACGCGTTCACGGTAAGGGGCTTCGGCGACAGACAGAACGGGCCCAAGAACAACAGCGAGCGCTCCTGGATATGGCTTGAAAACTATCCGCAGTATGAGTGGGGCATCGGCGAAAATGTCCGCGCGGAGTTTATGAGCCTCGGAACGGCGATAAATCACTCCTATGAGATAGAATATGAGGGAACGGGCGTATTCTCCGATCCCTATGTTAAGGGAAGATCATACACCGAGGCGTTCGGCGAGGATTCACGCCCGGGCGCGGTGCGCGAGGGATATTTCTTCGCAGAGCAGGCGTCGCGTGTGTTGGACTGCGACCCCGAATATGTCTTCATCACGGGCTGGAACGAGTGGCACACGCCGAGAATCCAGAGCTATAACGGCCAGAAGAACGTATTCATCGACCTTTTTGACGATGAGAACAGCCGTGACATCGAGCCCAGCCGCGGCGAGCTCGGAGACGACTATTATAACCAGATGATAGATTTCATCAGAAAATATAAGGGCGTCCGCCCGGCACCCGTCGCAAGCGGAATGAAGACGATCGACATTAATGCCGACGCGTCGGCATGGGACACTGTCGGCCCCGAATTTATCAACGACATTGTGGATTATGAGAGAGACGCATCGCCGAACCGCGACAGAAAGACTGGCGAATATTACCACTACACCACAAAGGTGAAAAACGCGATCATCCGCGTGAAGGCGACGTTTGACTCCGACAACATCTACTTTATGGCAAAGACGAAGGACGCCATTAAAGACGGCGACAATTTCATGCAGATATTCATAAACACAGACAGAAACCGCGCGACAGGCTGGGAGGGCTATGACTATGCCGTGAACCTTTTGGGCAAGGGCGTGTTATCAAAGTTCCCGGACGGCTCGTTTGATTCTGCCAAGGTCGGCGATATTGAGCAGACGGTTTCAGGCAACGTGATTCAGGTAAAGATTCCGAGAAGCCTTTTGGGCGAGACAGGAACAGTCGATCTTGAGTTTAAGATCGCGGACGGCATTAACGTTGCCGGCGACGTGCTTAACTTCTATATCGACGGAAGCTCGGCGCCTATGGGAAGATATAACTACCTCTTCACCGAGATCGCCGGAGCGGCTCTTTCCGAGAGCGAGAAGACGGCGCTTGACGGCGCGGCGATAGTTAAGGCGGGAAGCGGTGAGATGATCGCCGCGGGCGGAATTATGAAGCTTTATGAGCCCGACACGAGGGTCACCGCGTTTTCGGAGAACGGAACGGTCTATGTTCCGGCGCGCGCACTTGGAGACATTATGGGTTACGGCGAGACAAAAACAGAGTGGGCCGACGTTGAGGCAGACGTTTTGGTGATAAAGAACCACGATATGAACGACCGCACGATAACAAACAATAACTGGATGTGGACGAAGGCAAACTCATGCGAGGCAAGAGTAAACGGCTATCTTAAGGCGCTTTCAAACCCGGTCAAGGTCGTGGGCGGCATTCCCTATGTTCCGGTTTCGCTCCTTTCAGAGTGCTTCGGCTTTAATGTGGCAGACATAGGCGGCGGTGCATTCGCTGTTTCGAGAAACAGGATCGATAATAATGCGGCGACAGCGGCAGCAGCATACATCAAATAAGGAGGGAAACAAGATGAAGTTAAAAAAATTAGGCGCGGTCATATCAGTGATCGCGATGGCGGCCTCCGTTTTCACGGCGTTCCCCTCGTCGGCGTTAACTCCGATGATCAGCAAGTCCGGCTTTAAGGTAAGCGCGACGTCGGGCTCGGAAGAGGGAATAGCAAAATTAATCGACGGAGACTACGGAAACTACTGGCATTCCTCCTATGAGGCGGAGAACGGCACGATCACAAAACAGGATATGCCGCCTTATAAGATCACCGTCGATATGGGAAAGGCGACCGTAATATCGGGCATTGTCTACACCCCTAGACAGGACGGAAGCTTTATCGGCATTGTCAAGGGCTATAAGATATATGCCGAAAAGCCGGGCACGGATAAGCTCGATATGATATATTCCGGACAGATGCCCGGAAACGCATCGACTGTCACCGTCGAGTTCGGCTTTAACGTGAAGACAGACAAGATGGTTTTCGAGATCACCGAAAGCGTTGCAAATTTCGGAAGCTGTGCGGAGCTTGACTTTTTGGGCGAGGTAAAAACGCTCGAGACTAAAGAGCTCACCGGAACAGGCGCGTCGCTTGCCGACGTTTCGTCCGGTAAGTCGGAGTCTAAGACTAACACGGTAAAATTAGAAGGCGTGACTGTCAAGGCGACGAGCGGAAACGCAGAAAAGGCGTTTGACGGCGATAAGTCGACCTACTGGCACTCGTGGTACTCATCGGAGGGTGGCAACATCACAAAGCAGGACAAACCGCCCTATCGCATAACGGTAACGTTTGACAAGGAGACGACTCTCTCGGGTTTTATATACACCCCGAGACAGGACGGAAGCTTTATAGGAATCGTTAAGGGCTATAAGCTCTACGGAATCGCGAACGGCAAGACCGAGGAGGTTTTGTTAAAGAGCGGCGAAATGCCCGGAAACGCGACCGAGATAACGGTCGATCTTGGGTATAACGTGAAAGTAAAGACTCTTATCTTTGAGATAACGGCAAGCGTTGCGGACTTCGGCTCGATGGCGGAGTTCATGCCACTCGGCGAAAACAAGGCATATTCCTTAAAGCCCCTCGCTCCCGAAGAGGAGATAAAGCTTGACTTTAAGGCGACGGCAAATTCCGGTTCCGAGGCAAGCGTTATGAAGGCGTTTGACAACAATATGTCGACCTACTGGCACTCGGCATACACTGCCGAAGGTTCCGAGATCACGAGCAAGGATGATCCGCCCTTTGAGGTCAAGGTCGTATTTGATAATCCCACCTATGTTTCGGGAATCAACTATGTGCCGAGACAGGATCAGAACACCGGCCGGTTTTTGGAGTATAACTTATACGGCCTCGATTCCGAGGACGGGGAGAGAGTACTTTTGACAAGCGGAACGTGGACGGACACGGCGGATAAAAAGCACATCGACTTTTACATCAACGCGAAGCTCAAGGGCTTCATTTTGGAGGGCACGGCGACCGCGCGCAGCTACGGCACGGCGGCCGAGATCGAGATTCTGCGTGAAAACAAGGAATATACGGAAAAAGCGGAGTCCGCGGCGGAATTTAAGGAGGTTTACGACAGGGCAAGGCCTCACATCGTCGACAGCTCGGTATTCATCGTGACGGACTACTCGCGCTGGGGCGATTCCTTTGCCGGCAGTATGGCGTTCGACCACAAGAGCTCGACCTATTACCATTCCGATGCGAAACAGCAGAATAAATACCCCGTCGTATTAGATGTTGATATGACAAAGGTGCACACCGTAACGGGGTTTGACTATCTCCCGAGATTTAACGACCTTTTCGGCCACTGGTATACCTTCACGCTCGAGTCGAGCACCGACGGGCAGAACTACACCAAGGTCGCGGACTATGAGATTAAAAAGGACGAAATGTCCTTCGCGGTAAAGTCGTTCAAATTCGAAAACCCCGTAACGGCAAGATTTTTAAGATTCACCGTTAATTCGTCATACGCCGGCTTTGTCAGCGCTTCGGAGATCACAATCTATGAAACATACGAGAGCGCACTGTCCGCCGAAGGCGAAAAGGAGAAATACGTTCTTAAGATCGGAAGCCCCGAAATAAAGACAGAGAAGGGCGAAAAGTCCGAGACCGTGACTATCGACACCGTTCCCGTGATTGACAACAGCAGAACGATGATTCCATTAAGAGGACTTTTAGAGGCGATGGGCGCGACACTTACCTGGGACGGCGAAGCGCAGAAGATAACCGTCACCAAGGAAGAAACGGTCATTGAAATGCAGATATATAACAAGCTTGTATACGTTAAAAAATATCTCGGCGGAAAATACCGCGACCTTCGCTATACCATGGACACACCGCCCAAGATAAGGGATTCCAGGACGCTCATTCCCGTGCGTTTCGTTTCGGAGCATCTTGGCTATAATGTCACATGGAATGCGGAAACTCAGGAGATAATAATCACAAGCAAATAATGAAAGCGGGAGATATATGAAAGGCAAGGTTTTTTGCATATCCTCATCGAGGACGGAACCTTATTATGTCTTAATGGCAGGCATAAACAGGATAACCGATACCTATCATCTTAAACGCACCAATTCGCAGTATTTCACACTGGAATATCTGATCGACGGAAAGGAAAAGGTCGTGCACGACGGAATCGCTTACGATGTCGGAAAGGGCGATATGTACCTTTTTATGAAGGGCACGGATCACGAATATTTTTCGTCGGGCGAGGACTACTGGACGAAGATATGGATAAATATATCCGGCCCTTTGGTCGAGGATATGGTGCGCGACTACGGACTTTCAAAACAGGTGGTGTTCCGCGGAGCGGACGTGTATGACTATTTCAAGCGCTTTCTTTCGGTCTGCCGGAGCGACTCTCCGGCATCTGAGGTCAACTTAAAATGCGCTATAATATTTCACGAGCTTTTGCAGGAGCTTTTAAAAAGCCAGGAGCAAAAGACCGTGAAGTCGCTCGAAGCATATGTGATGAAGGACTATATCGATATGCACATAAGCGAAAACATCAATTTGGAGCTTTTGTCGTCGGTCGTTTATAAAAGCCGGTCGCAGGAGATAAGGGTGTTTAAGAGCGAATTTAAGTGCACGCCCTATGAATACCTCCTGTCGCAGAGGTTCAGACAGGCAAAACTGCTTTTGTCGTCGACCAACCTTTTGATAAAGGAGATCGCCGGGCAGATCGGTTTTCCGAACGAACACTACTTTTCGATTCTCTTCAAGAAAAAATACGGCCTGACGCCGATGGAATACCGGCGCAAGAAAAGTAATTAGCGGCCGCTTAATATGCTGAAAGACCGGGGGAGACTTCGGTTTTTCATAAATGTTCCTTCCGCCATGTTAACTCATGGCAAACCTCCCGGGCCGGCGCCGATCACTCCGGCCCGGGTACCCTTTAACAAAGAAAGACAAGTGACATTAAGGAGAGCCTAAATGTTTGAAAATATTCATTTTATAAAGGCACAGCCCGTTTTTGACAAAAAGGCATCGACTGCGCCTATGTTCAGAAAGACCTTTAATATCACCGAAGAGGTCAAGTCCGCGGTTCTTTCCGTAGCCGCTCTCGGCTACGGCTATTACAGGATAAACGGCAAAAAGGTGACAGAGGATCTTTTCACCGCGCCGGTCAGCGACTACAGAAAGACCGTGTGGTATAATACATATGATGTCGCGCCGCTTTTGCGCCCCGGAAAAAACGTCATCTTCGTGATGTGCGGAAACGGCTGGTACAACGAGAATATGGCAAGCGCCTGGGACTATGATAAAGCGCCGTGGCGCGACAGCCCGAAGGTCATCTTATCGCTCGAGATAAACGGTGAATTGGCCGTAAAATCGGACGAAAGCTTTAAGGTGAGCTTAGACGGGCCGGTCACATATAACGAGCTTCGAAGTGGTGAGCATTTTGATTCAAGGCTTTATGACGGCAATGTGTTTACCGTTGACTATGACGATTCGGCCTGGCCCAATGCCGTGACGGACGAAAACGAGCCGGCCGGGGTTTTCAGAAAGTGCGAGGCAGAGCCTATCAGGGAATGCGAATATCTTGCGGCAAAAAAGATGATAAAAGTGTCGGACAACAAGGTGATATATGACTTCGGCAGAAATATCTCAGGCTATGTCCGCCTTCGCGTTAAGGAAAAGCCGGGCGATAAGATAATCATCCGCCATGTAGAGGAAATAAACGACGATCTCTCGCTTGAATATAACGAGATGAACGGCCGCTATTACCCCGAAACGCCGTTTCAGGAGTGCGAATTTACGGCATGCGGAAAGGAATTTACATATTCGCCGCTTTTCACATACCACGGTTTTCGCTTTGCCGAGGTGACAGGCCTTGAAAACGCCGATATTAATGACGCGGTCGCCGTTTTCGTTCATCAGGACATAAAAAGGCGGTCGCACTTTGAGTGCTCGGACGATTTTTTAAATTCGCTTTTCGAAGCGGGAATTGCCTCATCCTATTCAAATATGTTCTATATGCCGACCGACTGCCCGACGAGGGAAAAACTCGGCTGGATGAACGACGCGCAGGCTTCGACGGAGCAGTTTTTGACGGACTTTGAAGCGGAAAAGTTTTTGACAAAGTGGGAGCAGGATATTTTTGACGCGATGAATGAAAAAGGCGCGCTTCCCGGAATCGTCCCGTCCTCCGGCTGGGGCTTCGGGTGGGGGAGCGGTCCGGTTTCCGACGGCTCGCTTTTCGAAATCCCATACCGCATATATTTAAACACCGGCGACGATTCGCTTCTTAAAAAGGTATATCCGGCGTTTTTGAAATATTTTTCATTCTTAAAAACGCTGACTGATGAAAACGGCGACATCACTTTCGGGCTTAACGACCATGCCGGTCCGGTGTTTGAAAAACAGCTCGGTGCGACGTTTATAAATAAGATGCTCATAATAAAGTTTCTCCGCATCAGGCGTCTTGCCGAGGAGAGGCTGGGGATAGATACCGAAGAGACCGAAAAGGAGATCGAAAAAGAGATCGCGGACGCGAAAAAGAAATATCTTTTGCCGGACGGGCGGTGCACGATCGACGAGCAGACCTCTGTCGGAATGATGATCTATTTCGGGATATATGACGACCTTACCCCATTAAAACGCCAGATAGCCGAGATTACCGAACGGCAGAACTTTCACCATTTTTGCGGAATGGTCGGATTAAGATACCTCTATATCGCGTTAAATAAGTGCGGACTTTACAATTACGCCTATAAGATCATCACATCGGACGGCGAGCCTTCATACCGCGAATGGATGAAGGACGGGGCGACCGCGCTTTATGAGCGCTGGTCGAAACTGGAGTCGAAAAATCACCATATGTTTTCGGACTTTATGTCCTGGATGATGAAGACGATAATCGGAATCAACATAAAGGAGGGCTCTGTCGCATATAAAGAGACGGAGATAGCCCCTGTCTTTTTTGACGAACTGACTCACGCCAAGGGGCATATCGATACCGTGAACGGCAGAATATCTGTCAGCTGGAGAAGAATGTATGACAAGATAGAGCTAAAGATCGAAATTCCTGAAGGAATTAAGGCGACATATCGCGGCACAGCGCTTAAAAGCGGACTGAACGAGATTGAACTCTAATATATGAAGGGAGATAATAATATGGAAAAAATCAAGGACAAAAAGCTTTTGGTCGGTGCGGACTTTGCCGGTTTTCCTCTCAAGGAGGCCGTTTGCGAGCACTTAAGAAAAAAGGGCTGGACGATCACGGATGTGGGCGTTAAGGCCGATTCCGACCCGGACGACACGGACCTTATGTTTCACCGCGTCGGCCTTAGGGTCGGCTCGATGATCTCCGAGGGCGAATTTGAGCGGGCAATGATCTTCTGCGGCACGGGTATGGGAATCCACATTGCGGCGAGCAAGTGCCCTCACGTTCATGCCGGCGTTGTCGAGAGCGTGCCGGCGGCACTCCGCGCGATAACGGGAAACGGAGTCAACGTTCTTGCCATGGGCGCGTTTTATGTTGCACCGCAGATGGGTTGCGACATTGCGGACGCATACCTGGGCGCCGAGCTCGGGAGCGGCTATGAGTGGTGGAAGAATTTCTATGAATTTCACAAGCTCGCGATCGATGAGCTCGAGGCGTTCGACTATGAAGAATATAAAAAGAACGGCTTTAAGGTAAAACATCTTGGTGACTACCCATTAAAGCTTGAGACAAAGCCCGAGTGAGAAAAACACTTCTTACGCATCGAAATTAAAGTGATAAGCCCGGACAAAAACGGCGGCGGACTATATCGAGGATCAAATCGCCGACGATGAAAAAGTGTCGGACGTTTCGGAGCATGTGAATATTTCGCCTTACTGTTTTCCGAATGGATTCCTGTATTGCAGCAGGCCGGTGCATAGAGCTCTGTAACGACCCGGCAAAATACCCCGAAGGGACAGCGGATAAAAACTATCATTCGGAAATAAGGATCCCCATAAAACGCAAATAATTGTTTCACGCATCGGCCAAAAAACACTTGCTTTTTTGACCGATGCGTGCTATAATGAATAAAATGGTCTTTGTATGACCGTTTAATAAACATTTTCAAGGAGTTGGTTAATTCATGGATCCTGCCAGTAGTATGCAGATAATAGCATTGGTTATTTTGGTGCTGTTATCCGCTTTTTTCTCAGGAACCGAAACAGCGTTTACGAGCTTTAATAAGACTCGTATGAAGACACTTGCCCAGGACGGGAACAAGAGGGCAAAAGCCGTGATGGACGTTGAGGACCGTTACGAAAAGTTTTTGTCGACGATACTTGTCGGCAACAACATCGTGAACATTTCCGCGTCGACCATTTCGACACTCTTTTTTACAGCGTTCATTAAGGGCAATCAAAGCCTTGCGGCAACCGTTTCCACCGCGGTGATGACCGTTATAATCCTCATTTTCGGCGAAATTTCACCGAAGTTTTTGGGTAAGGATTTTGCGGACAGCTACACGTTAAGGACGGTCGGCATCGTCCGCTTTCTGATGACAGTGTTGACACCGATCACGGCACTTTTCTCACTTTGGAAAACGCTTTTATCCAAGGTGTTTAAGAGCGATCCAGCGCTTTCCATCACGGAGGATGAGATCATGACGATGGTTGAGGAAGCGCAAAATGAGGGCGGAATCGACGAGCACGAGGGCGATCTTATCAAAAGCGCAATTGAATTCAACGACCTTGAGGTTGAGGCAATTCTGACTCCGAGAGTCGACATTGTCGCAATCACGCTTGATATGGCGATGGACGAAGTGGCGGAGCTTTTCCGTTCGAGCGGATTTTCGCGTCTGCCTGTCTACCGCGACACGATAGATAATATTGTCGGCGTCGTTCACGAGAAGGACTTTAACCGCCTTATGTATGACGGGAAAAAGAGCTTCGAATCGGCGATACACGAGGTTTTCTGCATTACCGAGGGAATGAAGATCTCAAAGCTTCTGCGTGAGTTTCAGGCGGCGAAGACTCATATGGCGATCGTCGTTGACGAGTACGGCGGAACGGCCGGCCTTGTCACGATGGAGGACGTTTTGGAGGGTCTTGTCGGCGAGATATGGGATGAGCACGACGAGGTCATCGAGAACATAAAAAAGGTAAGCGACGACACATATTTAATAAACGGAAGCGCATCGATGAATGAGCTTGAAGATATTCACACTTTTTCCGACGAGGTGTTGGACGAGAACGCAACGGTTAACGGCTGGGTTCTTGACAATCTGGGCAAGATCCCCGAGGTCGGCGACGAGTTTGAGTTTGAAAACCTCTCCGTCAAGGTGATAAGAGTCGACGGACGGCGCGCAGCCGAGATAAGGCTTGTCGTTCACCACGTCGAGGATGACGAGGAAAACGATAAGGACCACAAGAAGGAGACCGAGGACGAAAAAACGGCCAAGGTTTCAGAATAACGGGTTAAAAGCGATTAGCTATGCCTAATCGCTTTTTTTGATTTAAATCAAAAAAATGCACAAAAAAGGTTGCAAAACTTAAGATTTTATGTTAAAATGGTTATCGGCAAAATGGAGCTATAATGGTTACTAAATTTTTAGGAGGGTTAAATAATGGAGAGAAAAGGTGTTATGTTCAACGGCACCAAGGAGCAGGAGGATGCTCTTTTAGCTGTCATTGAACGGCACAAAGGGCAGAAGGGCGCCGCGATCCCCGTGCTTCACGAGGCACAGGAGATCTATGGCTATCTTCCCATCGAGGTGCAGAAGATCATTGCCGAGGGGCTTGGAATGTCGCTTGCCGATATATACGGAATAGTGACATTTTATGCAAGATTCACGCTGAATCCCAAGGGAAACAACGCTCTGGCAGTCTGTCTTGGCACGGCTTGCTATGTAAAGGGCTCCGGACAGGTCCTTTCAAAGGCGGAGGAGATTTTGGGTATCGGAGTCGGCGAGTGCACGTCCGACAGGAGCTTCTCTATCGAGGCTACCCGTTGCATCGGTGCATGCGGACTTGCTCCGGTCATGACTATCAACGACGATGTGTACGGGCGCCTGACGGCGGACGATGTTCCCGGCATAATCGCGAAATACCGCTGAGGAAAGGAGCAAGAAAATGAAGAGTCTTAAAGAGATAGAAGAGATAAGAGTCGGCACATTTAACAGTGTCGATATGAGAAGAGAGCACGACGGCGAAGTTAAAAGCGCCGGCAAGGTGAGAGGATATGTCCTTTGTTGCGGAGGAACGGGATGCACATCATCCGGCAGTGCGGCGATAATCGACGAAATGCATAAACAGCTCGAGGCGTTCGGGCTTTCAGAGGAGATAAAGGTCATAAAGACCGGCTGTTTCGGCCTTTGCGCGCTCGGCCCGATCATGGTTATATATCCCGAGGGCGCGTTCTACAGCAGAGTCAACGTTGAAGACATCGAGGAGATAGTAAGAGAGCACCTTTTGGGCGGCAACGTTGTTAAGAGACTTTTGTATGAGGAGACGGTCGAGGGCGACGAGATCAAGAGCTTGAACGAGGTCGACTTTTATAAGAGTCAGAAGCGCGTCGCTCTTCGTAACTGCGGCGTTATCGACCCTGAGAATATCGACGAGTACATAGCGGTCGACGGATATAAGGCACTTGGCAAGGTGCTCCACGAGATGAAACCTCAGGAGGTCATCGACACCGTTTTGGCCTCCGGCTTAAGAGGGCGCGGCGGCGCGGGCTTCCCGACGGGCAGAAAGTGGCAGTTTACCGCCAATGCACCCGGAAAAGAAAAGATAGTTGCCTGTAACGCGGACGAGGGCGACCCCGGCGCATTTATGGACAGAAGCGTGCTGGAGGGCGACCCCCACTGTATAATAGAGGCCATGGCGATCGCGGCATATGCTGTCGGCGCCGATCAGGGCTATATTTATGTAAGAGCGGAATATCCCATCGCTGTTCAGCGTCTTTCGATCGCGATCGAACAGGCGAAAGAATACGGCCTTTTGGGCAAGAACATTTTCGGAACGGACTTTTCGTTCGACCTTGAGATAAGACTCGGCGCGGGCGCTTTCGTCTGCGGTGAGGAGACGGCGCTCATGCGCTCGATCGAGGGCCACAGAGGCGAGCCGAAGTGCAGACCTCCGTTCCCGGCTATCAAGGGACTTTTTGACAAGCCCACACTTTTAAATAACGTTGAAACATATGCAAATATCACACAGATAATCTTAAACGGGGCGGACTGGTTCGCTTCCATGGGAACGGAAAAGAGCAAGGGCACGAAGGTTTTCGCGCTCGGCGGAAAGATACATAATACCGGCCTTGTCGAGATACCGATGGGAACGACACTGCGCGAGGTTATTTATAAGATCGGCGGCGGAATCCCGAACGGCAAGAAGTTTAAGGCGGCGCAGACCGGCGGACCCTCCGGCGGATGCATTCCGGCAGAGCATTTAGACATTCCGATCGACTATGATAACCTGATATCAATCGGCTCCATGATGGGCTCGGGCGGTCTCATCGTTATGGACGAGGACACCTGTATGGTCGACATCGCGAAGTTCTTCTTGGAGTTCACGGTCGACGAGTCGTGCGGTAAATGCGCTCCCTGCCGTATCGGAACCAAGAGAATGCTTGAAATTCTTGAAAAGATTACTGCGGGCAAAGGAACACTCGAGGACATCGACACGCTTTCAGAGCTTGCCGAGACGATCAAGACAAGCGCGTTCTGCGGCCTCGGACAGACTGCTCCGAACCCGGTACTTAGCACCTTAAGATATTTCAGAGACGAATATATCGCTCACGTTGTGGATAAGGTCTGTCCTGCCGGCGTGTGCAAAAAGCTCGTTTCCTATTCGATCGATCCCGAGAAGTGCAAGGGCTGCTCGGCATGCGCAAGAAAGTGCCCCGTCGGCGCGATTTCGGGTGAGATCAAACAGCCGTTTACGATCGATAAGTCAAAGTGCATAAAGTGCGGAGTATGTATCGATACCTGCAGATTTGCGGCTGTTGTGAAGAAATAAGGAGGGGCTAAAATGAATACTGTTAATATAAAGATCAACGGTAAAGACCTTACCGTTCCGGATTCCTACACCGTCCTTGAGGCGGCGAAGGAAGCTAATATTCACATTCCCACGCTCTGCTATCTTAAGGACTTAAACCAGATCGGCGCGTGCAGAATGTGCGTTGTTGAGATAAAGGGCGCAAGAGCGCTTCAGGCGGCGTGCGTTTATCCCGTCTCCGAGGGGCTTGAGGTTCTGACCAATTCGCCCAAGGTGAGAAGAGCGAGAAAGGACACGCTTGAGCTTATCCTTTCAAACCACAACAGAAAATGCTTAACATGCGTAAGGAGCGGAAACTGCGAGCTTCAGAGGTTATCTGAGGAGCTTGGCATCGACCGCGTGAGGTTCGGCACAGAGGAGGAGAACGCAAAGTTCGCTCCCGACGAAAGCTCGCCCTCGTATGTGAGAGACAACAATAAGTGCGTGCTTTGCAGAAGATGCATAGCGGCGTGCGACAATCAGGGTATCAGCGTTATCCAGGCGAAGGAAAGAGGCTTTAACACCAATATCGGCGGAGCGTTTGACCTTCCCGTTGCCGAGACTCCCTGTATATACTGCGGTCAGTGCATCGTTGCCTGTCCGACGGGCGCCCTTCGCGAGAGAGACGACACCGCAAGGGTGTGGGACGCGATAGCGGATCCCGATATGCACGTAGTGTTCCAGACAGCACCGGCAGTCCGCGCGGCGATTGGCGAGGAGTTCGGCCTTCCGGCCGGCGTTGCCCAGACCGGTAAAATGGTCAGCGCGATCCGCCTTTTAGGTGCGGACAGAGTGTTTGACACGGACACCGGAGCGGACCTTACCATTATGGAGGAGGGAACGGAGTTTATCCACCGCCTGACCTCCGGCGAGAATCTGCCTCTCATCACCTCGTGCAGTCCCGGCTGGGTAAAATACTGCGAGACGTATTATCCTGAATTTATCGGCAATCTTTCGAGCGCAAAGTCTCCGATGGAGATGTTCGGCGCGGTGCTTAAGACCTATTATGCCGAGAAGTGCGGAATCGACCCGGACAAGATATTTGTTGTTGCGGTAATGCCCTGCACCTCGAAAAAGTTCGAGGTTTCGCGCCCGGAGATGAATTCTGCCGGCCACGGACAGGACGTTGATGTTTCCATCACGACAAGAGAGCTTGCAAGGATGATAAAGTCCGCCGGAATCGACTTTGCCGGCCTTACAGACGAGCATTTCGATCAGCCCTTCGGCGACGCGACAGGTGCGGGAGTGATCTTCGGCGCAACCGGAGGCGTTATGGAGGCGGCACTGCGCACGGTAAGCGAGATACTCGAGGGCAAGCCCTTGGAAAATATCGACTTTGAGGCTGTGAGAGGAACCGACGGTATCAAGACCGCTCACCTCACCGTTGCCGGAAAAGAGGTAAACGTTGCCGTTTGCCACGGAACAAAGAACGCGAAAGCGCTTTTGGAAGACATTAAGGCAGGAAAGGCAAAGTATGACTTTATCGAGATGATGGCCTGCCCCGGCGGTTGCGTCTGCGGCGGCGGTCAGCCGATAAAGAGCTCTGAGTATCTTATGGATCACGATATGAAGTCCCTTCGCGCGAAGGCGCTTTACGACGAGGATAAGAACGCTCCGATCAGAAAGTCGCACGAGAACCCGGCGATCAAGCTGATCTATTCGGAGTACCTCGGCGAGCCGTGCTCCGAAAGAGCGCATGAGCTTTTGCATACAGCATATACCGCAAGAGAAAAGTACGAATAAGAAATCTGTTAAATATGAGTAAAGACGCTCCGTTCCGGGGCGTCTTTTTTACTGTTTGACTATTGCAAAAACAAAGATAAAATGTTATAATTGTCATATATAATTTTTTACGGAGCGAAAAAATGATAAAAATAGAAGGCCTTACATCTAAATATAGCTCAGAGGGAAATGTCACTTTTGCGCTTGATTCGGTCAATATCGAAATAAACTCCGGCGAGGTCGTTGCGATACTCGGCCGTAACGGGAGCGGAAAAAGCACGCTCGCAAAGCACTTAAACGCGATAATGTTGCCGGACTCCGGCAGAGTGCTGGTCGACGCGCTGGACACGCGCGATCATGTGAACACATATATGATAAGAAGGAACGTCGGAATGGTGTTCCAGAACCCGGAAAATCAGATGGTGTCGTCCGTCATTGAGGACGATGTTGCTTTCGCGCCCGAAAACCTCGGTCTTTCGCGCGAGGAGATCAGAAAAAGGGTCGACGAGGCGCTCATCGCGGTCGGTATGTATGAGGAGCGGTTCAAAGCTCCGCGTCTTTTGTCGGGCGGCCAGAAACAGCGCGTCGCTATCGCCGGTATAATCGCGATGCAGCCGGACTATATAGTGCTTGACGAGGCGACCGCGATGCTTGACCCGGCCGGGCGCAAGGAGGTCATGGACACTGTCCTTCGCTTGAACAAAGAAAAAAATATCACGGTCATTATGATAACGCACTTTATGGACGAGGCGGCGCGTGCGGACAGGGTCATCGTTATGGATAACGGCAAAAAGCTTCGCGACGGCACACCGAGAGAAATTTTTTCAGACGAAGAGGAGATAGAAAGGCTCGGCCTTTCCCTGCCGCCGGCATCGGAGCTTTCGCACAGGCTGATAAAGGCCGGGATCAACCTTCCGAAGGATTCGCTTTGTGAGGAAGACCTGATCTATGACATTAAAGAACTCTACGAAAAGAGGCGGCGGAGCGATGATTGAACTTAAAAATGTATCATACACCTATTCTGTCGGCTCGCCGTATGAAACAGAGGCATTAAAAAATGTCACGCTGACGGTGGACGACGGGGATTTTGTCGGCATCATCGGCCACACGGGAAGCGGAAAGAGCACGCTGTTAAATATAATAAGCGGCCTTGTAAAGCCGTCCGGCGGCTCTGTTATCATAAACGGAACGGACATAACAAAGGAAAAATCGCCGGCAAAGGCGCTTTCGGGCAAGGTCGGCATCGTGTTTCAGTATCCGGAATATCAGCTTTTTGAAGAGACTGTTTATAAAGATATTGCGTTCGGCCCGAAAAACCTCGGCCTTTCAAAAGAGGAGACAGATGAACGGGTCAAAATGGCGGCAGAGATGACGGACATTTCGTCTTCGCTTTTTGAAAAGTCGCCGTTTGAGCTTTCGGGCGGCCAGAAAAGAAGGGTCGCCATCGCCGGAATACTCGCGATGAGGCCCGAAATTCTGATATTGGACGAGCCGGCCGCGGGGCTTGATCCGGTCGGAAAAAGGGAGATAACCGGCCAGATCAAAAAGATGCACGAAGAGCTTAATATGACCGTTATTTTGGTCTCGCACAGCATGGACGATGTTGCGAGCCTCTGCGACAAGGCGATCGTGATGTCGGACGGCGAGATCGTCCGCTACGGCACGGTCGGCGAGGTGTTCAGCCACAGCGAGGAGCTTACAAAGATCGGCCTCTCCGTTCCCGGCGTCACGAAGGTGATGCTCGGGCTTAAAAAAGAGGGACTTCCCGTCAGGAGCGACATTTTCAGCATGGAGGATGCCGTGTGCGAGCTTACAAGGCTTTTCGGAGGTGACGGAAAATGACGGATATTACCATCGGGCAGTACTTCCCTAAAAACTCTGCCGTTCATAAGCTTGACCCGAGAACGAAGCTTTTGTTCACTCTTGGATTTATGGTCCTGATCTTTACCGTGCATAAACCGGTCGGCATCGCGGCCGCAGGCATTTTAACGGCACTGATAATCATTCTTTCCGGCGTTCCGGTGCGCTATTATTTCAAGGGCTTAAGGCCGCTTTTATTCATAATTTTGTTCACGGCCTTACTAAACCTTTTCTTTTCACCGGGCAATGTTTTGTTCACTGTTCCGCACACAAAGCTCACCGTGACGGACAGGGGCGTTGAGCTTTCTGTCTTTATGGTTTTAAGGCTTGTGATACTCTTCGCATCGGCTTCGGCGCTCACCTTCACGACATCGCCCGTCGCACTGACGGACGGGCTGGAGGCGCTCCTTCGGCCGCTTGAGGGCGCAGGCGTTCCTGCAAACGAGATCGCGATGATGATGAGTATCGCGTTAAGGTTCATTCCGACGTTTGCCGAAGAGGCGGAAAAGATAAAGATGGCGCAGACCGCGCGCGGAGCGGACTTTACCTCGGGCAATCTGATCACGAGGGCAAAGGCGATGATACCCGTGCTGATACCGCTTTTCGTCGGCGCTTTCAGAAGGGCGGACGATCTGGCGACCGCGATGGAGGCACGCTGTTACCGCGGCGGCAAGGGCAGAACGCGCCTTAAAAAGCTCATGTTCGGGAAAGGCGACGCTTTATCGCTCGTTATTTTCGTTCTTTTCGCGGCGGCGATGATTCTGCCCGAATTTTTAATGTAGGTGTTACTTATGTCAAATATCAGGATCTGGCTTAAATATGACGGAACGGATTTTCACGGCTATCAGATACAGAAAAACGGTGTCAGCATTCAGGAGGTTGTGACGCGCGCTATAGAGTCCGTCACGGGTGAGAAGATCAGCTTAACGGGGTGCAGCAGAACGGACAGCGGCGTTCACGCCGCGTGCTATGCCGCAAACTTTTTTTCGGATACAAAGGTGCCGGCGGATAAGCTTCCGCTCGCGATAAACGCATATCTTCCCGAAAGCGTCAGAGTCTATTCATCGGAAATTGTGCCGGATGACTTTCACGCGACGTTTTCGGCGAAAGAGAAGACCTATGAATATACGATCGACACAAACAAGGTGGCAGACCCGTTCGTTTCGCGCTATGCGTGGCACTACCCTTATAAGCTGGACATTGAGAAGATGAGGCGTGCGGCGTCCTTCATCGTCGGCACGCACGATTTTTCGGCATTTTGTTCCGCCGGAGCGCAGACGAAGACCTCCGTCCGCACGGTGAGCGCACTCACCGTGAGCGAGAGCGGCGGATTTTTCAAGGTGAGGATCACCGCAAACGGATTTTTGTATAATATGGTGAGGATAATCACCGGCACGCTTGTCTATGCGTCCGTCGGGAAGATCGATCCCGAATCGCTGGGCGATATAATCGCCTCGGGCGACAGGAAAAGGGCAGGCATAACCGCGCCGCCGGAGGGGCTTTGCCTCGTCTCTGTGGTGTATTAAGGGGGGAATAACTTGAAAAAGAGAACAAGGATCATACTTTTCGCGCTTGTTATTCTGGCCGCCGCGGCCGGCGCCGTTTTTTTCGCGGTGAATTTTGTTCCGGCGGGCGAGGGCGCGTCGATAATAAACGAGCGTTTGGGCGAGTATGACACTTATAAATATAAGGACGGATTTTTGACGTTCAACGGGCGGATCCTGAGCGCGTATGACTATAAGGCCGAAGAAAAATGGGTCATCGACACGGAGGAAAACTCCTCGTCGCTCTCAGTTACGGAGGATATGATACTGGTCTATTCAAAGGACTCGGGCAGAGTGCGGCTGATAGACGGCGGAAAGGTCCGTGCTGACTACTATTCGGATAAAAACATCCGCTCTGCCGCGGTCAATCCTTCGGGCTATGCTGTCATTTTGTCGTCCGACAGCGGATATAAGGGGCAGTGCAGTGTTTATACCGATAAGGGGGAGCGCGTCTCGCGCTATTCCTACGGAAAGAAATACATCGTCGCCGCGTTTTTGGCGGACGATAACAAGAGCCTTTTTATGAATGTGATCGACGAGAGCGAGAATATGTTTAAGGGAAAGATAGTTTTCTCCGACATCAAAAAGGGCGAAATAAAAGCAGAGGTCGAGACCGAGGGCATCGCGCCCTTCACGGCCGTTTTTAAAAACACGCTCATCGTGAGCGACGATACCGCCCTTCGCGCCTATAGCAAAAACGGCACGGAAAAATGGAACTTTTTATATGAGGGCGGCCGTGCGGAGTTTATAAAGTGCTCCGGCAATACCTTGACAGCCGTAATAAAGGATTCTTCGGCGATAGGGAGCACAAAGGTCGTATCGTTAAGCACTTCGGGAAGGCTTAAAGGCGCCTATCTGTCCGAGATACCGATTGATGCGTTTGACGTTTCGCGCGGCTATTCGGCGATTAAGACCGGCAACGAGATAAAGCTATTAAACAGGCACGGGAAAGCAGTGGCATTTACCGAGTGCGACGCGAATACATATGATATATTGCTGTATAAAAACAAAAACCGGGTCCTGGCACTTTCCGGCTCGGCTGAAATGAAAATTTTCGGGAGGTAATAAAATGGCGGTTGATATTATTGCACTTGTTTTAGCGCTGCTTTGCATCGTGTCCGGCATTAAAAGGGGCTTTGTCAAGGCATTTTTCGGAACGCTCTCTTTTATTCTGGCACTCATTTTAACGTTTTCGTTTTCTGATCAGGCGTGTCAATTCGTGGCCGGGTCAGAGCTTGGAAAGTCGATATATGAAAAAACGGCCGTCAAGATAGTTGACGCGCCGGAAACGGAGAACGAGACGTTTTTTGACGAGCTGATCGACAAAAAGGGCATAATAGAAAAGGCGAACGAGGCGCAGATGAGCGTGTCCGAGGAGATCGGAAACACCGTGATAAAGCTTTTGACGACGGCTCTTTTATTCATCGGATTTTCTCTTTTGTTAAAGCTTCTTGCCGTTCTTTTGGATCTTGCGGCCAAGCTTCCCATAATCAAGGGCTTTAACAAGGCTGGCGGCCTTGTCGCTGGAATCATAAACGCATATATAGTGCTCACCGTTTTTTCGTGCCTGATGACATTTTTGGGCGCGTCCGCAGTCTCCGAGACAGTGACGAGGCAGATGGCAGAGTCCAAAGCGGTGACATGGTTCTATCTTAACAATCCGCTATTATAGTAAACGGAGAAAAATTATGAAAAAAATCGTTTCTGTTTTAATATCGCTCATTTTGGCCTTTGCCGCCCTGCCGGTATCGGCCGAAGAAGCGTATTCTTACGCACTCGTAAAGGGAGATAGCGTCTTATCCTCCGGCGGAGGGGACGGGGCAATGGCAGTCGGCTCCGTCAGCAAAACGTTCGCCGCGGCGGCCGCGCTGAAGCTTTCCGAAGAGGGAACAATTAAGCTTGACGCACCGGTGACGGACTATATTCCGGAATTTCATATGGCGGATGAACGCTATAAAAAAATCACTTTGAGAATGCTGCTCGATCACAGCTCCGGGCTTTACGGGTCGACCTTAAAAAACTCGATGCTCTGCGGTAAATACAGCCCGTGGAACCACGACAATATTTTGTCGCTTTTGGCAGAGCAGAAATTAAAATACGAGCCCGGCACGAAGGCGAACTACTGTAACGACGGGTTCAGCCTTCTTGAAATTGCAATGGAAAGGGCGGCAGGCAAGGACTATTCCGCGCTCTTAAATGAATATGTCACTTCACCGCTCGGGCTTGGCAAAACCGTGACGGCGAAGGACTATCAAGGCGATAATAAAGACATTGTGAGCGCTCTTGCCGCCGGCGGAACGCTTTCGGATGCAAAGGAGCTTTCCTTATTCGGAAACGCGCTCTTCTCGGGATTTTTAAATGAGGACTCTTTAGCCGAAATGACAAAAAGCCGCTTTTTTGACGACGGGAGGTTTGATTTCGGCCTGGGGCTTGACGATGTCAGCGTTTATCCTTTCGATAAATACGGCATAAAGGCTCTCGCCAAGGACGGGGACACGCTCGGCACAAGCTCCTCGCTCGTCATTTTGCCGGACTATAACATTTCGGCGGCGGTAATAAGGGAAAAAAGCTCAAGCGTTCTTTGCCGCAATGAGGCGATAGGCCTTATAATAAACTACTTAAAAGAGGAAAATATAGCCGACATTGAATTTTACGATATGCCGATGCCTGAGAGGGCGGACAAGGCGGACATTTCCGATTACAAAAAGTGCGAGGGGCTCTATGTTTCGACGGCCGGGGAGTTTGAGTTTTCTATATCGCGCGATTACGGAATCTTAAAGGACTTATACCGCGGCACGGAGACAAAATACGAATATATCGGAAACGGAAACTTTGCATATAAGGGCGAGATACTTTCCTTTGATGGGAACGTCCTTTGTCGCCGCGGAACGGCATATTTGAATCAAAACGACAGATATTTATATAACTATGAATTTGCCGAGAGGAAAGAGGACGGCGAAGAGCGAAACGAAAAGTGGAAAAGCCGCAACGGCAAAAGCTATTTTGTTTTGGACGAGGCGGCGGATTCTGCCGTGCTTTCGTCCGTGATCCCGAAAACGAATGTGTATTTCGCATCGGGCGTTAACTCATATATGGGCTATATGAGGATAGACGGGGACGATTCGGCAACGTCTGACATCACGCTTTCGGGCTCCTTTGGCCGCGATGTGACCGATCTTTACTTTTCCTCCGAAAACGGCACGGAATTTGTCCGCGCCCAGGGGTGGACGTTTGTTGATTCGGCCTCGATTCCCGAAATTTACGGTGGATATGCCTCTTATGCCACGATCGGGGATAACGGGTTTATAAAGTGGTATAAAATCGGTGCGTCAAAGGGGAAGATAATTGAGGCGGAGTTTTTAATAGGATCGGTCACTGTCTATGACGCGTCGGGAAAGGTGTGCTTTTCCTCACTTTCGGGAGAGAAAAAATGCACTCTTCCGGAGGGCGGCTATATCGCCTTCGCGGGGGATGCGGGCACAAGGTTTGATATAACGCTTAATTAATTCTTGCACTTTTTAATATTTTGTGGTATACTAAAATATGATGGCCATTACGGCCTTTATATAAATATTATCAGAGTAGGCCATTTCGCGTTAAGTGCTGCGGAAACGGGGAGTTGTTTCGCGGACGAAAACGGGCTTTGCCCGTTGCGGTGGAAGGGTCGCATCCCGCTGTACATAACGTGTTTTATGTAGGTGGAATCAATTTGGAGGTATCGCTAATGAAAGGTAAACTTACTGTGAAGCAGTTATGTACAATTGCAATGCTCATTGCGCTGACTGCTGTGCTTTCCTGCATCGCGGGAAACTTAAGGATCGGAAACGCTGTGAAGTTTTCGGTAAGCTTCGTGTCGGTCTATGTGTCCGGCGCGCTATTCGGCCCGGTCTGGGGCGGCTTTGTCGGCGCCGCGGCGGACGTTATATCGCATTTTGCGAATCCCGTCGGCGCGTATTTGTGGCAGCTCACATTAATTGAGCTTGTCTACGGCGCATTATACGGCGTGTTTTTCTGGAGAAGCAGGCGAAAAAAAATCAAAACGCCGGCGCTCTCGGTGCTTCTTTGCGTTTTGATACAGTTTCTGATAAACGTGTTTTTAAAGACATATATATTAAAGGATCTTGGCTTTATGGGCGACCTTTCGTTTGCCGCCTGCATTTTAACAAGGCTTTTGTCCTGCCTTTTCATGGCGGCGCTCCAGTTTGTCACGGTATATGTCATCGAAAAAAGATATATTGATAAATTTTATGAATTATCCAGATAGAAAGGAAGGCTTTTTATATGGCAAAAGAGGAAAAAAAGTATTTTGAATTTAACGGCAAGCCCTTCATAAGACGCGGAGATCTTCTTTATTACGGAGACCCGAAGGATAAGTATATCGTGAAGTTTACGGTAAACAGCGCCGCAAAGGCCGGCGATATTGACGTTTCGGATTCCGTGACGGTTCAGCTTGTGACAAACACGGTAATGTCCGGCGCTAAGGAGAGAGTCATCAAGCAGGCACAGCGCGACGGGCTTTACAGAGCGTTTGACGTGGGCGAGTACTGGCTTTCTGATGCGCTGGAGGCTTTAAATTCGGGGAGGTAAATAAAAAATGTCATTCTGGAAGGACAACGCGAACTACACCATGCTGTGCGACTTTTATGAGCTCACCATGGCGAACGGCTATTATGAGTGCGGAATGAAGGACGATATTGCATATTTCGATATGTTTTTCAGAACCATACCCGACAACGGCGGTTATGCGCTTATGATGGGAACCGAACAGCTCATTGAATACATCAAGAATTTAAGATTCGACGATGACGATATTAAATACCTCGCAAGCAAGAAAATTTTCTCCGAGGACTTTTTATCATACCTTAAAAATATGAAGTTTTCGTGCGACGTGTGGGCGGTTGAAGAGGGAACGCCGATATTCCCCGGCGAACCGATCGTCACGGTCAGAGGGCCGGCGACGCAGGCACAGTTTGTCGAGACGATGGTGCTTTTGACCGTTAACCACCAGTCGCTCATCGGAACGAAGGCAAACAGGATCGTGAGAGCGGCACAGGGCAGAGCGGTCATGGAGTTCGGCTCGCGCCGTGCGCACGGCTATCACAGCGCAATTTACGGTGCGAGAGCGGCATATATCGCAGGCTGTGTCGGCACGGCGTGCACGATAACGGATAAGCTTTTCGGCATTCCGGCTCTGGGCACAATGGCGCACAGCTGGGTGCAGATGTTTGACAGCGAGCTTGACGCGTTTAAGGCATATGCCGAGTGCTACCCCGGCGACTGCACGCTTTTGATCGATACATATAACGTCTTAAAGTCCGGCCTTCCGAACGCCATCAAGGTGTTTGACGAGGTAGTCGTTCCGAAGGGCTTCCGGCCCAAGGGCGTGCGCATCGACTCCGGAGACGTGACATATCTTTCAAAGAAGATGAGAAAGACGTTAGACGAGGCAGGCTATCCCGACTGTAAGATAGTCGTTTCCAACTCACTTGACGAATATATTATAAGAGACACGATAATGCAGGGCGCATGCGTCGATTCGTTCGGCGTCGGCGAAAGACTTATCACCGCAAGCTCCGCACCCGTTTTCGGCGGCGTTTACAAGCTTGTCGCGGTGGAGAAGAACGGAAAGATCGTTCCCAAGATCAAGATAAGCGAGAACAGCGCGAAGATCACGACTCCAGGCTTTAAGAAGGTATACCGCCTTTTCAGCAACGAGACGGGAAAGGCGATAGCGGACGTTGTCGCTCTTCACGAGGAACAGATCGATGAGTCAAAGCCCTACACTCTTTTCGATCCCGTCGACACGTGGAAGAAAAAGACCGTGACGGACTATACGGCAAAAGAAATCTTAAAGCCGATATTCAAAAACGGCGAGTGCGTTTATGAGTCGCGCCCGATAAAGGAAATAAGGGACTACTGCGCCGAGCAGGTGGACGCGCTCTGGGAAGAGGTTTTAAGATTCGAAAATCCGCATAAATATTATGTGGATCTCTCCGAAAAGCTCTGGAACGTTAAGCATCAGCTTCTGGAGGACTATTCAAAATAACATAAATGGAAAGGCTTTTTTGCCTTTCCATTTATGTTTATAAAAAGTTAATATTTTGATTATTTTATTTACATAAAGATAATGTAGAATATATTTAAGATAATTATAACGGAGGTTAGACTATGAAGTTCGGGAAAAAGGATTCCGCACAAGGCACAGTTTCATCCATGGCAAAAAAGAAGAAAAAGAAGAAAAAAATCATCATCGGCGTTGCCGCCGTTTTGGTCGTTGCCGGCGCGGCGACAGCATACCTTTTGAAAAAGGGCGGTAGCGGCAATGAAAAACAGGAAATAATGACGGCGATGCCGACCTATGGCGACATTGCGCTTTCCGTCACCGGTTCGGGCACCGTCGCGCCGTATGACAGATATGAGATAGTTCCGCTTGTAACCGGCGAGATCATACGGTGCAACTACGATGTCGGCGACGAGGTCAAGGAGGGCGACATTTTGTATGTTTTCGATCACTCCGAGCAGGACAAACAGATCGAGAGCGCACAGAACGCCATCACGAGAGCGAAGATAACCAATAAAAAATATTTGGACGCTGCGGAGTATAACAAAACGCTCGCGAAATACACGGTCAGAGCCGAGGGCGACGGTGTTATCAGCGGATTTGACTTAAAGGCGGACGATGAGGTCAGTGCAAAATCAACCGTCGGCACGATCCAGGATAAGGCGACCTTTAAGGCGGTCGTTCCCTTTAACGCCGCACAGTGCGCGAAGATAAAGATAGGCGACACGGCGACGGTCAACCTCTATCCTTCGATGTATTCGGTCACCGGTAAAGTTACATATAAGAGCAACGCGTCATTGGGCTTTTCCTCCGGCGCGGTCGTTTATGACGTTGAGATCACCGTTTCAAACATCAACATAGCGCTGACGGACACTTCGGCAAGCGCGGTCGTTCACACCTCGGAGGGCGACGTGGATTCTCCCAAGTCCGGTAAGCTCGAATATAGCGACCCTGTTAATATAATACCCGAGGTTTCCGGCAAGATCACAAAGATCGGAACAGGCATCAAGAACGGCGCAACAGTTAAAAAGGGTGACGTTTTGTTTGAGATCGATAAGTCGGATTTTATGGAGGAGAAAAGACTCATCGAGTTCGAATTTGCGGATCTTAAATTAAACCTCGAAAACGCATATGATAAGCTGGACGATTACGAAATCAAAGCGCCCATCAGCGGAACCATCATAACGAAGAACAGCAAAAAGGGCGACACTATCTCTGGCGGCGACTCGGTCAAGCTAATGGTTGTTGCGGATATGTCAGCAATGAAATTCACCTTTCAGGCGGACGAGACGGACGTTGACAAGATCAAGGTAGGCCAGACGGTTCAGGTCACGGCTGATGCGGTCTCCGGCAAGGTATTTATGGGCGAGGTCACAGCCGTTGCGACAGAGGGTAAATCCGAGAACGGCGTTTCGCAGTACCCGATCGACGTTGTTGTCACCGATTACGGCCAGAATGATGAGGACGGCTGTCTGCGCTCCGGAATGAACGTCACGGCCCAGATTATCTATGAACATGCCGAAAACGAGCTTCTGGTTCCCGTTTCCGCGGTGACGAAGCTCGGCGACGATTCATATGTTTTCGTTAAGGGCAAAAAGGCGGTTGCCGCTTCCGGCGAGATGACGGATGGTGAGAACACAGAAAACCCCGATAAGGAGAACGCGATCGAAGGAATGATCGCCGATATGGTGCCCGAGGGCTTCACCGCTGTCAAGGTGACCACCGGCGTGACGGACGGAATCAATATTGCCGTTTTGAGCGGCTTAAACGAGACCGACGAGGTATACCTTGACGAGAATAACAACGTGCTTTCTCAGATAACATATCCGGGCATGTCCTATGTCGATGAATACGGCGGCGGCCCCGGAGGAGGCCCGGACGGACCGAGAGGCTGAGGTAGCGACTTATGATAAGAATTGAAGATTTATATAAGATCTATCAGATGGGTGACACGGAGGTGAGAGCGCTTGACGGAGTGAGCCTTAACATCAGGGCACACGAGTTCGTTGCGATCATCGGTCCGTCCGGTTCGGGCAAATCGACGCTTATGAATATGATCGGCTGTCTTGACACGCCGACGAGCGGAAGGTATTACCTAAACGGGCAGGACGTGAGCGATCTCACCGACGACGAGCAGGCGACGATCAGAAACAGAACCATCGGATTCATCTTTCAGCAGTATAACCTTTTACCAAAACTAAACGCAAGAGAAAACGTCGAGCTTCCTTTGATTTACAGGGGGATCGGGGCGGATGAGAGGCACGAGATGGCGATGTACGCATTGGAGCGTGTCGGAATGGCGGAACGCTCCGAGCATATGCCCAAGGAGCTTTCCGGCGGTCAGCAGCAGAGAGTATCGATTGCGCGCGCACTTGCCGGGAAGCCGCCGCTCATACTTGCCGACGAGCCAACCGGAGCGCTTGACTCAAAGACAGGCGCGGAGCTTATGACTATGTTAAAGGAGCTTCACGGAGAGGGCAATACGATCGTTTTAATCACACACGATTCAAACATTGCGCGTCAGGCAAAGCGCGTCATAAGGATTCAGGACGGAAAAATTACAAGCGACAAAGACACGGATAACGAGGTGGTGTGCGAATGATATTCTTTTCATCTGTCAAAATGGCATGGGAAAGCATAAGATCCAACAAGATGAGAAGCTTTCTGACCATGCTCGGAATCATCATCGGCGTTGCGGCCGTAATCATATTGGTCAGTCTGGTTCAGGGACTATCCGCCCAGGTCAGCAGTATGTTTGAGTCCATGGGAACAACAGGCGTTTCCGTGAGCGCCTTTTCGCAGTACGAAACAAGAAGCTTTACATATAACGACATCGAGGATTTTATGTGGGAGCACACGGACAAAATGATAGGCTTTGTGCCGAACACAAGAGTCGGGGCAACGCTTAAATACGGCGGCAGTAATTCGGATACGACCGTTAACGGCGTTAACGAGTATTACACGACGTTAAGCAATCTTGATACCCAGCTCGGGCGTTTTATAAACAAGGTCGATGTTGACAACTGCTCAAAGGTTGCCGTAATCGGTGAATATAACGCGATCGAGTGCTTCGGAAGCGTTAAAGAAGCGATCGGCAAGTCAATAAAGATAAACGGACTTCCGTTTACCGTCGTCGGCGTTGCGGAGCGAAAGTCGGACGATGTCAGCCAGTACAGTCAGGATGACGCGGCCTATATCCCTTATTCTGCGGCTGAAAAGTTCTTAAACTCCGGAAACCTTTCGGACTTCACGCTGATCGCGAAGAGCGCGGACACCGTTGACGATGTGGTTGCCCTGGCGAACGAATTTATGTTCGGAATATACGGAAGCGAAGATAAGTATTACGTCGGAAGCCTGAAGGATATGCTGGACGAGTATAACAGCATGATGGGCACAATGAGTGCGGCGCTCGGCGGTATCGCGGGCATTTCTCTTTTGGTTGCCGGAATCGGCATTATGAACATAATGCTTGTATCGGTAACCGAAAGAACGAGAGAGATCGGAATCAGAAAGTCTATAGGCGCGAAAAGAAGCAGTATATTAGTGCAGTTCGTTGTCGAGGCGATGACGCTGAGCCTGCTCGGCGGAATTATAGGAATCATATTCGGCACCGTCGTCGCGATGGTAATCGGAAAGATCATAGATATTCCGGCAAGGCCGACGGTTTTCATCATATTGCTTTCGCTTGGTTTTTCCTCGGCGGTCGGCCTGTTCTTCGGCTTCAACCCGGCGAGAAAGGCATCCAAGCTTAATCCTATAGACGCACTGCGTTCAGAATGACGGAGGTATAAAATGATAAAGAAAATAATAACACTTGTGCTTTGTGCGGCGGTTTTAATGTCGGTTCCGGCGTTTGCCTTTTCCGACGTTGCGGCGGACAATGCGTATAAAGAGGCGATCGACAACCTTTCGTCGCTCGGAGTTTTGTCCGGCTATCCCGACGGGAGCTTCGGCGCGAAAGATCCGCTCACGAGAGCGCAGTTTGCAAAGATCGTTGTTGCGATGACCGGCAACTCGGACGCCGCGGAGTCTAAAAAAACAGAGGTATTTACCGATGTTTCATCCGGCCACTGGGCAATAGGCTATATCAACGAGGCGGCGGAGCTCGGCATCATCACCGGCTATCCGGACGGAAGCTTTGCGCCGGAGGAAAACATAAACTACGCGCAGGCGATCACGGTCGTGATAAGAATGCTCGGCTACAGCACAGATGAGGTCGGCACGAACTGGCCGTTTGACTACGTCAATAAGGCCTCCGAGCTCGGCATTACGAAGGGACTTCACTTCACGAACAGCGAAATTTTAACGCGCGAGGTCGCGGCATATATCTTAAATAACTCGCTTTCCGCAAAGGAGAGCTCGGGCAACGTCGTATCAGGCCTTAAAAAGGTCGAGGACATTATAATCTACGGCACGAACAAGAATAATTCCGGTATCGCGATAGACGAGGTCTTGACCACCGGCGGAACATTTAAAAAGGGCAAGGTCGACATAGATAAATATCTCGGCCGCAAGGTCACCGTCAAGGTCAACAGCGACAACGAGATAACGATGGTAACGAAAGACTCGTCCTCCGCACGCGAATACACGTTAACCGGCGCGTATGACGATAAGATATTAACGTCGGAAGCCGGATATATCAGCGTCGAAGGCGACACGGCGGCATACTATAAGGGCGCAAAGGGTACATACGGCGCGATCTATAAAACGCTTCTTGCCGGAAGCCGCGTCTATATGTATGACGACTATATGTATATTGAGGAAAACAAGCTTTCCGGCCCCTATACGATAACAAAGGATTACACGCAGGTCAACGACTATTTCGGAACGCTCTCATCGCCCATCGTTACGATCGACGGCGACGCGGCGGAGCTTAACGAGATCGAGCGCTACGACGTTGTTTATTACAACAGCGCGACGAACAGGCTCTATGCATATTCCGAAAGAGTAACGGGCATCTATGAAAAGGCGACTCCCTCTAAGGATAATTTGACGAGCATCACCTTGTCCGGCACGGTGTATGAAAACTTCAGCCCGGCCGCGAAGGCAAAGCTTGACGATACGGTCGGCTCATACAAGATCGACGACAGGATAACCCTTCTTTTCGGAAACGACGGCTCGGTCGTCGACGTTGTGGATATTGACGGTAAGACCCTTTCCGATATGGGCGTAATTCTCACGGCATATACCGAGGTCTCAAAGGATAAAGATACGCTCGGCAAGAACGAAAACTATGTCAGGATAATGCTCGCGACGGGTAAAGAGGCTTCGTTTAAGACCGATAAGGACTATTCGGACACGGACAACGCGAAGTATTCGGGCAAGTTCGTCTATATAAACTATAAGGGCAACGACACGGTTTCGCTCGAAATGGCAGAGGAAAACGGCATCGAAGGCGAATTTGACAAGAGCGCGCCATCGTTTGCCGGCTATGATTTCAGACCGACCTATTCAATCCTTGAAAGGGTATATTCCGAGAAATATTCCGCCGCGGTCGTAAGAAAGGTAAACCTCAACGATGTTTCGGTATCGAGACTTAACAAGAGCCAGGTGCTCCACGTCGAGTATGCGAACAAGATGAAGGACATCGCGGTGCTCTATGTTGAAAATGTCACCTATAACGGCTACACGTTCGGAATATTAAATAAGGCCGAGACAAACGACGAAGCGTATTACAGCTATGAGATTAAGTCCTCATCCGGAACGTCGTCATATTCCGGAAGCGCCGGCTGGTCGTTCGCGAGGGGCGAGGCTGTCATGGCGATGATAGAAGGCGGAAAAATAAGAACTATCCGCTCGCTCGCCGAGGCTGATTCGTCCGATGAGATCGAGGACTACACCGACAATAAGATAATGATGAACGGCAAGGTCTATAAGATGGACGAAAACGTCACGGTAGTTTATAAAAAGATTTCAAAGTCCGACTGGAACGTCACGACGCTTGACGATCTTGACGACAATGTGTCCGACGGAACGTGGAAGGTCAACACCATCACGCTCTATAAGGACGACAGCGGAGCGGACGCTAAGGTTCGCGTGATAAAAGTTACATTAAAATAAATAATCAGCTCCCCATTTTATTATTGACAAATAAAATGGGGAGCGTTATACTTATGGGGAAGAAAAGGAGGGAGCATTTTATGAAATATAAAGTTGACCATGACTATCACATTCACTCACAGCTTTCGCTCTGCTCGGCCGATCCGGAGCAGAACACGAAAAGAATATTGGAAATTGCGGAGAATAACGGCTTTAACAAGATATGCCTGACGGATCACTACTGGGACGAGACAGTCTCCAAGGAGGGGGATGTCGGCTATTTTGCGGACACGATGTATACCGTGCAGAACACACAGTACATAAAGCAGGCGCTTCCGCTTCCGCAGAGCGATAAGGTAAAATTCTATTTCGGCGCCGAGATCGATATGGACAAGTATTTTCGCATCGGTATCGGCGAGAAGATGTTAAACGAGCTTGATTTTGTCGTTATCCCGACGACGCACCTTCATATGGATGGGTTCACCATCGACGAGAAGGATAAGACAAGAGAGGGAAGAGCACGCCTTTTCGTTAAGCGGTTTGAAAAGCTTTTGGAGGCGAAGCTTCCGTTTCATAAGATCGGGCTTGCGCACATCACCTGCTCGCTGATCGCCCCGTCGTGGGAGGAGCACCTTAAGGTGATAGAGCTTATCGACGATAAGACGTTTTCGGATCTTTTCTCCGAGTCGGCAAAGATCGGCCTCGGGATTGAGCTTAATGCCGAGGTTGCCAAGTATGTTTATAATGACGATAAGGAGGGCCTTCGCCCGTACTTCATCGCGAAGGACGCGGGCTGTAAGTTCTACTTGGGGTCGGACGCGCACCATAACGACGCGCTTTTAAGAACAAAAGAATATTTTGAAACGATAGTAAACGAGCTTGACCTTGATGAGGAGTCAAAGTTTAAGCCTTTCGGATAATAAAAAAGAACCGCAGTGAAATTTCACTGCGGTTCTTTTTTATTATAACGACTTATCAAGCGTTTTCTTTATCGCGAGGATAAATTCTTCTGAATTTAACTTAACGGGCTTGACGCTTCCTTTCCAGATGGCCGCAAGGTCGCCTGTCATATATCCGCTTTCGATCGTGTCGACCGTCGCCTTTTCAAGCTTTTTCGCAAAATCCGAAAGAGCGGGGATATTGTCAAGCTCGCCGCGCTTATTTAAGGCGCCCGTCCATGCAAAGATCGTCGCCACGGAGTTTGTGGAGGTCTCCTCACCCTTTAAGTATTTGTAGTAGTGGCGCTGAACCGTGCCGTGCGCCGCCTCGTATTCATATACGCCCTCGGGCGAAACTAAAACGGAGGTCATCATAGCGAGGCTTCCGTATGCCGTCGCGACCATATCGCTCATAACGTCGCCGTCATAGTTTTTGCACGCCCAGATGTAGCCGCCCTCGGAGCGGATAACGCGCGCAACCACGTCGTCTATCAGCGTGTAGAAATATTCGATGCCGGCCTTCTCAAACTTTTCCTTGTATTCGGATTCGAAGACTTCGGCAAAAATGTCCTTAAAGCGGTGATCGTATTTTTTGGAGATAGTGTCTTTCGTCGCGAACCACAGGTCCTTTTTCGTGTCAAGCGCGAAGTTAAAGCAGCTCTTTGCAAAGCTTTTAATCGACTTGTCGGTGTTGTGCATACCCTGGATTATTCCGCCCGTGCCGTTAAAGGAGTGGATTTTTTCTCTCGTCTCGTTTCCATCCTTGTCGACCGATACAAGATAACAGTCAGAGCCTTCGGGCACCTGCATTTCGGTGTTCTTGTAAACGTCGCCGTAGGCATGACGGGCGATTGTGATGGGCTTTGTCCATGTGGGAATGTAGGGCGTGATGCCGTTAACGATGATGGGTGTTCTGAAGACCGTGCCGTCCAGAATCGCCCTTATCGTACCGTTGGGCGATTTCCACATTTCCTTTAAATTGTATTCCGGCATTCTCGCCGCGTTCGGCGTTATCGTCGCGCACTTTACCGCGACACCGTATTTTTTCGTCGCCTCGGCCGATTCTTTGGTGACAAGGTCGTCCGTCTCGTTTCTGTGCTCGAGCCCGAGGTCGTAATACTCGGCCTTCAAGTCCACATAGGGCAAAATGAGGTGCTCTTTTATCATTTTCCAGAGGATTCTGGTCATCTCGTCGCCGTCCATCTCGACGAGCGGTGTTGTCATTCTGATTTTCTCCATATGCGTATCTCCTTTGATTAAAAGTTTTCCTTCGTAAAGTTCAAAAGTCCGCCGGCGGTGATGATATTTTTTGCGCGGTCGCTTAAGTCAAGCGAAAGGGGAACGGTGATTCCCTTTGTCTTATCAAGAAGGTCAAGAGAGCCGCTTTCGACCGCGTCCTTAAGGCCGGAGAGCGAAAGAAGGTCACCCTCGTCGATTAAGTCATAGTCCGCCTCGTTTTTAAACGTGCAGGGAAGAATGCCGGCATTTATAAGGTTCGAGCGGTGGATTCTCGCGAACGATTTAACGATGACCGCCTTGATGCCGAGATATAAAGGAGCGAGCGCCGCATGCTCACGCGATGAGCCCTGGCCGTAGTTCGCGCCGCCGACGATGATGCTCTCGCCGAGCGACTTTGCTCTCTCGGGGAACGATTCGTCGCACACGGTGAAGCAGTAGTTGGAGATCGCCGGAATATTGGATCGAAGAGGAAGTATCTTTGCGCCGGCAGGCATTATGTGATCCGTCGTAATGTTGTCGCCGACCTTTAACGAGCACTTGCATAAAATGCCGTCCGGAAGCGGATGAGTCTCGGGATAGGGCTTGATGTTCGGGCCCATTAATATTTTAACGGAGTCTGCCTCGCTCTCGGGAGCCGGAGGCTCGACCATATTGTCGTTTATCAAAAACTTTTCGGGCATCTTGATCTCGGGGCATTCGCCGAGCGTTCTGGGATCTGTAAGCACGCCGGTGAGCGCGGAGATCGCCGCAACCTCGGGCGATACAAGGTAAACCTTCGCGTCCTTCGTGCCGGAGCGGCCTTCGAAGTTTCTGTTAAAGGTTCGAAGCGATACGCCGTTTGAATTGGGCGACTGACCCATTCCGATGCAGGGGCCGCAGGCGCTTTCTAATATTCTCGCGCCGGAGGCGATCATATCGGCAAGCGCGCCGTTTTCGGCAAGCATGGTGAGAACCTGCTTTGAGCCGGGCGCGATCGCGAGCGAAACATCGGGGTGAACGGTCTTGCCCTTTAATATATATGCGACCTTCATCATATCCGCATAGGAGCTGTTTGTGCACGAGCCGATGCAGACCTGGTCGATCTTTATACTTCCGATCTCGGAAAGCTTTTTAACGTTGTCGGGAGAGTGGGGACATGCCGCCGCCGGTTCGATCGAAGAAAGGTTGATGTCGATGGTCTTGTCATAAATAGCGTCGTCATCTGCGGATAATTTCTGCCAAACGTCGCCTCTGCCTTCTGCCTCCAAAAACGCCTTCGTGACCTCGTCCGACGGGAAAATGGAGGTCGTCGCGCCGAGCTCCGCGCCCATGTTGGTTATCGTCGCGCGCTCGGGAACCGAGAGGGACAAAACGCCTTCGCCGGAATATTCGATGACCTTACCGACGCCGCCCTTAACGGAGAGTATTCTTAAAACCTCCAATATAACGTCCTTCGCGGCGCACCAGGGTGAAAGCTTGCCCGAAAGGCGAACGTTCACGATTTCGGGATAGGTGATATAGTACGCGCCGCCGCCCATTGCAACGGCAACGTCAAGTCCGCCCGCGCCGATCGCGATCATGCCGAGGCCTCCGCCCGTGGGGGTGTGGCTGTCAGAGCCTATTAAGGTCTTTCCCGGAACGCCGAAACGCTCCAAATGCACCTGATGGCAGATGCCGTTTCCGGGGCGTGAAAAATAGATTCCGTGCTTCTTTGCCGCCGAGCCGATGAAACGGTGATCGTCCGCGTTTTCAAAACCGCTCTGGAGCGTGTTATGGTCGATGTATGCGACGCTTTTCTCGGTTTTGACTCTCGGAACGCCCATGGCCTCAAATTCAAGATAGGCCATTGTTCCCGTTGCGTCCTGCGTCAGCGTCTGGTCGATCTTAAGGCCGACCTCCGTGCCCTTTTCGGGCACCCCGTCCACGATGTGGGCGTTTAATATTTTTTCAGTCAGTGTAAGTCCCATAAGTGTATCTCTCCTTTATATTCTATGCATTATACATTTCGTCTTCAAAAAGGCCGTCACGCGAGTAGGCCTCGCGCGCCATGGCGTCGCACCGCTCGTTTTCCGGGTGCCCGTCGTGCCCTTTTAACCAGTAAAACGTCACAGAGTGCTTATCTAAAAGGGAAATGAGCCTTTCCCAAAGGTCGCGGTTTAAAACGGGGCTTTTGTCCGCCTTTTTCCAGCCGCGGCTCTCCCATGATCTGAGCCAGCCTTTATTTATCGCGTCCGTCAGATACTTTGAGTCGCTGTAGAGCATGACCTTGCACGGCTCTTTCAGCGCTTCGAGGCCGACGATGGCGGCAAGAAGCTCCATCCTGTTATTCGTTGTCAGACTAAAGCCTTTGGACATTTCCCTTTCCTTTTCGCCGTATCTTAAAATAACGCCGTATCCGCCGGGGCCGGGATTGCCGCTACACGCCCCGTCGGTAAAAAGCATAACTTCTTTCATAAAAAACCTTCTTAAAAATCAATATACATTATATAATAGCAGATTTTTTTCCGTTTGTCTATCGGTAATAGTAAAAAAGTTTGCGCCGTTTTTGCGCTCCGTCTTAACGATTTCGCCGAGCGCGGCAAAAAAGAAATGAAAAAAAACAAGGCGTGAGCAACAAATGTACAATATTCGTCAACAAATTTCTAATGCAAAACCGGCTGCGCCGTGCTATAATATGATAAGAAAGGGAGGATAAAGATGACGAAAAAAATATTATGTATTATTCTTGCACTGATTTCGGCGCTCTGCCTCGTACCGTCCTATGCGGCCGAAAAGGTGCTGACCGGGGAGGACGTCAAATTCACAGACGGTATAACCCACTCATCAGACGGCATAACCTGGCTCAATGCCGGAAGGTATTTCGGGTTTGACAATGTGGAGCTTACGGGAATAAATTCAATCGAGGTGAAGGTCAAAAGCTCCATACCCGACAGGTCGAACGGGGAGACGCTCGCCATCATGGCGGACGACCCGTATCAGGGAGTGCACCTTGGCAATGTCGCTATCGGCAAAAACGGCGAGTACAGCATAAAGACCGCGATAAAAGAGCAAAAGGGCACGCATAAGCTTTACTTTTACTGCCTTTACGGCTCGGGACTTTCAAACACATTAAAAATTATGAGTGTGACATTAAAGCCGGAAAAGCTCACAAAGACAGATGATAAGGTGCCGGATAGCTTAGTGCGCGACGCTTATACGGACACATGGGCGCTGACGGACTCGCTCGGCAGAAAGGCGGCGGACTTTGAGGAGACCGGCCCCGTCAAGTCAGGCAGGCGCGAGGTCGGCATCGGCTTCTGGAACTGGCACACCGACAACTACGGGACGAATGCCGTGGTGATCCCGGAATTTCTGGCCGCACACCCGGAGGCGAAGGAGAGCTACAGCGACAAAAACTGGGATAATTCCGGCTATTTTTACTGGGGACGGCCGGTGTTCGGGTTTTACAATTCGTCCGACTACTGGGTATACACACGCCAGGCGGAGCTTTTGGGAGCGGCCGGGGTGGACGCGGTGTTCTTGGACTACACCAACGGAGGGTTTACCTATCTTCCGATGCTTTCCGTGATGGCGGACGCTTTCCGCGATGTGAAGAGAAAGGGCATCAAAGTGCCGAAGATCTCATGCTTCACAGGGCGCGATACCGAGTCTATGACAAGACTTGCCGAGAGCATATATTTTTACTGCTTTAACGAAAACGACTATTCTGACATCTGGTATTACCGCGACGGAAAGCCTTTCATAATGGGCTCAAGCTCCAACGGCACGCTTTTATACGACAATGTCACGTCATACACAAAGACGCTTAAAAACACATATGCCTCTTCGCTCGGTGAGGAGGTCGGGTCGTTTTTCTCAAACCGCACGGCCGGAATGAGAAATAACGATACAGAGGGCTGGCAGTGGCTTGAGGCTTTTCCGCAGATGCTCCGCGGAAAAGGGGAAGGAGGAAGGCCGGAATTTGTCACGGTCGGCGCGGCAATAAACCAGACGCCCTACACAAAAAAGGGAAGCTATGATGTTTTCTCAAACCCCGACTCAAAGTCGAGAGGATTTTCCGAGGTATTCGGCGAGGATAATTCGCTTCACGGCATCAGAATGGGCTATTTCTTCCGCGAGCAGGCATCTCTCGCGCTCGAGGCGGATCCCGAATTTGTTTTCGCCGGCCAGTGGAACGAGTGGACGGCTGAGAGAAACGAGAACTTCAACGGCTATAAAAATTCGTTCGTCGATACATATGACTATGCAAAAAGCCGTGACGCCGAGCCGAACGACGGCCCGCTTAAGGACGATTACTATGTAATGCTTTCTGACTTTGTGAGAAAATATAAGGGCGTGAGGAAAACGCCCGTCCTTTCGGGAGCAAAAACGGTCGACATTTCGGGCGATGTCAGCCAGTGGGACAGCGTCGGCCCCGAATTTTTCAACGCCTCTTCGGGCTTTTCAAGAGACTCTTACGGATTTAAGGACACCGGGACAAACGAAAAATTTCACTATGTGACCAAGGTCAATAACAACATCACGCTTTCCAAGGTGACGTTTGACGAAGAAAACGTTTATTTTATGGCACAGTGCGAGAACGATATAAAGAGGGGCGATAATTTTATGAACCTTTATATCAATTCGGACAGAAATTATGCGACCGGGTATGAGGGCTATGACCTTTCAGTGAACTTAAAAGGCGAAGGTGTCATCTCAAAAAGAACGGCCGATTCGTGGGCAGATTCCGGCGAGGCGAAAATGAACATCTCGGGTAAAACGTTAGTCTTATCTCTTCCGAGAGACCTTTTCCCCGATGGCTCGCTTGACTTTGAGTTTAAGTGGACGGACTCTGTCGATATATCCGGCGACTTTATGAAGATATATTCCGTCGGTACGGCCGCACCGATCGCAAGGTTTAATTATGTGGCGACTGAGAAAGAGGAAAAGGCGCTTTCGGCAGATGAGAAAAAAGCACTTGCCGGAACGTCTGTCTTAAAGGCAGGGTGTGAAAAGATGGTCGTTTCCGGCTCTGAGATGAGCGTTTATGAAGCGGACAGGAGAGTCACGCCCTTTGAGGCAAACGGAACGCTCTATGTTCCGGCCGAGGCATTTTGCGAGATAATGGGCTACGGCCGGTCAAAGTGGGAGTATAACCCGGATAGAGACATTTTTTATACCTACTGGTTCGAGCTTTCGGACGACCTTTCGGAGGTGACAGACTACCTTTGGACGTATTCGGTTATGGGCTCGGCCGAGGCAAGGGTCAACGGCGTTTTGACGACGCTGAAGGCACCTGTCACGGCGGTGGATTCGGTCATATATTTCCCGGTCTCGATGCTTTATGACTGCTACGGCTTAAACGTTACAAAGTTATCCGACGGAGTGTATGCAATCGGAAACGGTTCGGCCGCAGAAAACGCACTGAGCCTTTTGGAATAAAGGAGGGTAAACGATGAAAAAACTTGTTGCGATTTTAACGGCGTTGGCAATTCTATTATCATTAAATGTCAGCGCGGCGGAAAAGAGGCTGAGCTTTGATTCAAAGTGGAAAGTTACCGCATCGAGCGATATGGGAAACATGATCATGAACGCATTTGACGGCAACGATGAGTCGATCTGGCACTCAAACTACACGGCGGACGGCGGA